>Ga0247608_10002875_pt1 | contig 20762 bp, 15 predicted proteins | sample 176DNAGHGlowgp2_FD_193490 | JGI IMG/M metagenome (GOLD analysis project Ga0247608, IMG submission 193490) | Sheep rumen microbial communities from Palmerston North, Manawatu-Wanganui, New Zealand - 1766 DNA GHGlow gp2 | ecosystem: Host-associated > Mammals > Digestive system > Stomach > Rumen ...
TAACTTTGTGTCTTCAGTCGGCTTTTTGATTGTCGCATACGGTTTGCGGTCATTTATCTGCTGAATTTCTTTACCGATTTCCGTAATACGATCCAGCGTATTTTTCCACTCTTGCTGTGCGCTGTTCTTGATATCAGTATTCTTATTTATTTCCTTGTTATACGTTCCGAGAGAAGCCTTTTTACCGGCAAGCTTTCTTTTCTTTGCCTCATGCTTTTCATCATAATCTTTTACAAAGTCATATATCGCCTTATCTTGCTTAATGCGTACATCAACTGTGGCAGCCAAAATATCTTGCGCAACTTGGCGGCCTTTTGCTTTATCTTTTACGTTTTTAGCTTGTGTTTCAATATTTTCAGAACACTTGTTATCACTGCTCTTTCCTAAAATATCCGAGAAGAAGTGCTTACTTAAATCAGGTACATTTAAGGCAACTTTGTTACCGCATGTTGTTGTCCCTTTTTCAAGCACGGCCTTGTTACCGGTTTTGTATGTGCACTCGCCGACAATTTGTGTTCTTTTGACTGTACATTCTTTGGGTTCGGTTGTCGTTGTTGAAACTTCTTCCGTTTCTATTTCAACCTTAGGTCTCTGTTCATACATCGGCTCGCCGTCTTCATCATACATCGGCTTACCTTTGTCGTCTAAGAGCGCAACATACATCGGATTACCATCTTCATCTAAAACAGGCTCACCATCATCATCTAACAGAGGCATATCTTCAGTATCTTCCACCTCTTCAAAAATTTGGTCACCGTTTTCATCATAAGTCGGATTACCCTCATCATCCAAAACAGGAACCTCTTTCATAACTGGAACCTCTTTTTCCACAGTTCCGGTGGTTGTTACTTTAATTTCTTTCGTACAAACAATCTCACCGGTTTCCTGATTTCCCTCACAATCACTTGCTGTAACGTCAGCTTCCATCTCTATAGCACATTTCTCTGCTACTTTTGCTTTTGCTTCCGAGAAAGAAACGCATCCGGCAATCTCATCTAAAGCCTTTTGTATTTTTTCAGCTTCAGTATTATTATCACTCTGGTTTTCTACTGCATCAGAAGCAATTTTGAAAGATTCAATACCTTGATCCATAGCTTTAACGATAAGTTCTATATTGCGATATTTTTGGTGCAAATATTCTTTCTGCAATTCTACCTGATCGTTCCATGGATTGAATTTCAATGTTCCGTTTTCGGTCAATTCTAACATTTTCTCTTTACCGATTTGCCATGTATGTTCGGCTTTGATGCGGTTGTCATTATCAATGATATCAGCTTTAGAACTGTCACCTAAAAGATCCGCATCATTATAGGTGGAGTTATCGGCAGTAGGCAACTCATCCGGGTTAGCAGCCTCGGTTAATGATTTTGCCCCATAATCAGCATTGTCACCGGTATCTGCTGAACCGATGTCTAAAGTACAGGCATATAATGGAAATGTTTCTGTAACATTACCATTATCGTCTAAGACTTCGCAAGGCTTATTCTTATCTAAAGTATAGCCTTCCGGACATACCTCATAGTAACCTGTGCATTTGTCATTTGAACCGATAATTGTCGTATCTGTTGCCTTTTCATATTTCATAATCAAATCTCTGGATACACCTGTACGTGCTTTATAATCATTTATAGCAGCACCGGTACCCCAGGCTGTTTCATCGCCACCGTATGTTTTAATGAAGTTTTTGGCACAGTTGTCGCTATCTCTTAAAGCCTTTAAGGCACGCTCATGAATTTCTTTCGTTTTGAGATATCTGCGGAATTGGTCTTTATATTCCGGCAGTTGTACTTTTAAGTTATGCAATATTACCGCCTTATTTAAGGTATCTTCAATCGGCTGTAATTTGCCCAGTAACTTTGTTTCGGCTAAGCCTTCCAACTCCGCAACATCATCATTTGCCGGCGGACAATTTTCTGAGCCACTCTTTGAGCAAGAAGACGGCTTAAAACTATTGATAACTCTGTCCGCATAGACAGAATCATACTTTTGGCTGTGGGCAAAATGATACTTCTGCGGTATATATTCAGCAGCACTGCTTTGTGGCATTGTCGGCGTAATTATATCAAGTTGCTTAGCTGAACGATATATTGCTTCCGTTGCCGTTAAATCTTCAACTATACGCATTAACCTATCATAAACAATGGTTACAACGTAGTTATTCATTGCTTCACCTAATTGACCGTTGCCATCACTGTTTTCATCCGGCGCTTTTGACGTATCTTCTGCTTCTACTTTTACAAACGGCAAGCCAAAGAAGACGCATTTATCAGAACCCGGCTCGTAGCCTTCGGCCTTTTTCTGGCATAAATCTAAGCGTTTTAGGGTTCTTTCCACCAATACTAAGTAATCTTCCGTTACACGTCCGGCTAAGTAGGCATCTACTATCATATCTTGCTTAAATTCATCGCTCTTATGCTTATACGCGGTGTGTACAACTTGGTAAGTCGGCTTTTTACCTTTAATTCTAGGGAGGTTATCTGTGGTTGGGTATAACAAGAAAAGACGTGAAAATGCATCATAATAAAGCGCTTCATTCAAATCACCTTCAGAAAGACCTAAATCTGCAACACCTTTCATCTTCCCCTTACCAGGGACCTTCGGGCCTTTGGTAAATTTTTTATAGTTGCCTTTCAAATCCTTAAATAGGGCGGAGGCTTTTCCGGATTTGATGGCATCCAAATTGATCGTATTCAATTGTGATTGAAGCATCTGCACTTTACGATAGGTTGACTTCAGCAACGAAGTAACCTTACCGGCATCGCCCGGAATATCAACTTCAAAATCCCACGGCATAGGCGGAAACAAACCAAATGCTTCTGCTTTTTGAGGTGCGGCTATAAATATAAGTCCGCTTAAAACTATACCTCTTAATGTTTTTGATACTTTACTCATGATGCCCTCCCTATTTGTAGTTTTCCACGTCTTCATCTTTAATTGAAGTATTTGCCGATTCAAGCAGTTCCTCTATGTAATCTGTATCTAATATGTAGCGACCTAAGTCAAATTCATCAAAATTATCCCTATCAGCATACTCTTTCTTTAGGTCAGACTGCAGTAAATCTCTGGCTGCAAGATACTGTAACTTTGCACTCAACAACTGAGCATAAAGAAGCAATACTTTTGCGTTTTCCACTCTGGTAGCCGAATATGCTGACATTGCTGATATCTCATTTGTCTCCGTAGATGTATCATTTGCCATCTTGTTAATTGTAACAGTACGAACCGGAATTTCACGGCGTACGGTTGTTGCAACTTGCATCAAATGAACGGCTGTATTGATAAATAAATAGCGTCTTTCGCGTAGGATTCTATCCATATTACTCTGGAATTCATATTGTTTATCTTTACTTTCCAGATTATCAGGATCGTAGAAGTAGCGGTTCATAAATTCTTCATAATCTTTCTCTGTCGGCGTAAACTTGGCGGCTATCTGATCCGGACCAAAGGTATCCCACTCATCTGTTTCACCGATTTTGTCGCTGGCCGTTATCACTTCTTTGTTGTCATCTTGATCTACCTGTGCCTCAAGCTCTTCAACACGTTTCTTTTTATCCAGATACGTTTCGTCTCCACTCTCTTTTTCTTCAAGTTCAGCCTCAAGCAAGGATTTTTGATCTTCCAATTTAGACTTTGTTTCCTGAACTTCTTTGACGCTGCTTTCCAAAAGTTGTTTTTCTGCTTCACACTTGGTATATTCGTTCCACTTTCTTTCTTTTGCAGAACCTTCTTCCATACCGTCATATTCTGATTTGAGTGGCGGGCACTCTGTTACTTTTTGGTTAAGTGCATTTTGTATCTCTGTTTCTTCTTCCTCTAAGAATTTTATATCATCTTCAACATTTTCAAGTTTTTCTTGCGCTTGAACTACAGATACCTCTTTATATAAATCGGCATCTTTTTGCAGAACCTCCTTTTGTTTTGCTTTAGTTCCTTTTACAAGTAATAACATTCTCTTGGTTAAAAACTTCTGATCAATCTTGTAGTATTTCTTTGCCATGCTCTTTAGCGCATTTAAATCATAGCCTTGCGTTGCCATCATTTTTACCTGATTTATCTGCTGAGTTATTTTGCTGATACTATCATTTATTTTTTCCACAAAATCACTTACTTTGGCAGCAATTTGACCGGGGTCAATAATCAAAGCTTCGGCCGGTTTAATACCACCGCATACTATAAAAAACGCTATAATGACCGATACTAATGTCTTTTTCATCTTTAGTTCCTCATTCGTCTTCTTCATTGGCTATGCTTTGTTGCGTTAATTCTGCTGCTGACTGCGAGCTTATCATGCTCGCTCTAAGCTCAACAATACGCGCAATACGGCTATTGGTTAACAGCGTTACACGAGCTTGAGCTTGTAAAATTTCATCCATATTATTCTTGTCGCCTATATCCGGATATAGTGTTGCATCTTCTTCACCAAGAATACTATGCCTTGTTGTTGCTCCTTTTGCAAACATTAAGGCTGTTTCACTAGCTACAATTTTATTGATATCATCACGGTTTTTCTTGGTTTTTACCAAATCATCTCCGCGGCCTCTCTTATATATATATGAGCTTTCTACATCAATCGCCATTTTCTCTTGCGAAGTCTTAACAATACTACCGCTAGCCATTGTTTTACTATCCGGCATGGTAAATATTTTATTGACTTTCTTGATATATGTTGTTTTGTTTTTTTCTGGATCAAAATATTTTACCATTTCACCTGATGCACATTTATCCGGATGTTTAAAGCAACTTGTTGCCATTTCAAAACCTTGTTTCAAACGCTTTAGCTGGTCATCCTTGAATTTTTGAATTTCTTTTATTTTGTGCTCAAACTCTTGTTTATATTCCAGACCGGATTCAAGTATTGCCAGCACATCAAATATTGCGTGAGCCGGACGAGCAAAGGCAAAAACCAGTAAAAATAATGCTATGAAAATCCTCTTAGTCATTAGTTTTCTCCCTCGTCATCTTTTTTCTCAAAGAAATTGTAACTTATTTTACTTAAATCTCTGATAATTTCGGTTTGCAAACTCTGTGCATCTGCGTCAATAATTGATAGCAACTGCATTGAACCGTAATAATTCATCTTTGCACCGGCACCATAATCGCCTCTGCTGTCGCTGCTGCTTTCTTTCTCTTCCGCAAGACTGGCAATATTTATTTCATCATCATCAAGCTTTGCATAATCTTTAGCTGATTTATAAAGGTTCATAGTAGACAGTGCTAAAGTATGGAACAAGCTGTCAGCTAAAGCTTTATCCTCCTTTTGGCGCCACTCTTTCTTAACCTCATCCGGATTATGTTTACCATCTGCCATATCACTGCCGTCTACTGTGCCTTTCGTCGCCCCCTCGGCATATTTATAAAAGCACTCTTTGATTTTCTTTTCAGCTTCTTCAATTTTTCCTTTATCCCCTTTATTTCTGTGGTAAATAGAGATATCTGTTGCCTTCAAGCCGGGATTGCAAATATTTAAGACTAAATTTGAAACAATGTTCTTCTCTTCTATCTTACAATCTTCATCACCACTGCAATCCGGATCTTTAGTGCCTAACAATCCGGGCTTTTTGTTTTCAGCATCATTGAAATCTGTGTATTTTTCTCTGCCAAGATATTCTGATGTCACGCTATCACTTAATGTTTTTTGTTGACGGTAAAAATCTACGGCATCTTTTGCACGATAAACAGCATCTATACGACGTAGCTCACTCCATAATCGTAACATTTCAATATCAAACTGTTGCAAGAAGCTATAGCTGTTTCGGGTATTATCCATTTTTTCAAAGGCTTTAACTAACTTATAAAGGGTGGAATCTTCCTTCTTTTCCACATCCAGCCATGTCGATGCATATTGTTTAATTTGATTAGCATTAACGATATTGGCTATACTGTAGTCTTGCCATATATGCATATAAATACCGTCATTTTTATATTTTTTCTTAAAATTAGCTTCCATTGCAAACGGATCGCATTTATTTGCCAGTTCTTCTTCATCTTTTGCATCCGGACAAAAATAAATTTTTTCAGCTTTAGCCCGAACGACACACTCCCTTAAGTCATTGATAAACTCTGACGGATTTTTATCCACTTCCTTGATACTGTTTTTAAGATTTAAGCAGTTTCCAGCTCCTTTTGATGTTGATGTCCCTTTGGCTGTTAATTCTCTGGATATTAAAAACTTATTCTTACCGCCTTTATACTTAAATAACTCGCAGCTTTTTGTAGCATTTTTAGAAGCATAGCAACTCTTTAAGAATAGACTTGTGTGCTCTTTATGAAAATTAAAGGCATACTTCTGTCTTATTCCGCTCTGATTATTAGAATCATCATAATCTCCGGTTCCTTTTAACTTTTCAATTATATTTTCTCTTAAGGTTCCCACTGTTTCAGAGATATTCTCTGACTCTTTTAAGAGTTTATCCACTGCGGCTGTATTGCTATCCGTTCTGGCATTTGCCACCGTACTCTTAAAGGTTTCTCCCTGCTCATCTAATTCTTTTTTAGTAATTTTACCGTCATAGTAATCATCTATAGCCTTGTTATATATTGTATAAGCATTTGATACTTTTCTGCTGTTTGTATTATAATCATCGCGTATTGATTTAATTGTGGCTTCAGCATTGCTTTGTACACTTATTATTTGTTTTTTTAAATCGCTTGCCTGTTCTCTTAAATCTTTTTTATCATCCGCTGATAAATTAGTACCTTCTGTAACCGTATCAATCAAAACATCTACAATTTTTGCAGAATTTTCCATTAAATCATTGATTGTTTGTTCGGCTTTGTCCAGTGTCTCTCTCACAATAGCATCATTATTTTTGGTTTCTTCCCGTCCGGCATCTATCACTTCCTGCGCATCTTCTCTGGCCATATTATGGCTTGTAGCCAGACCAGCTATAGAAATTTCCGGTATTAGAGATACTGATAAAACACAACATATAAATGCTATGCTTTGCTTAATATTATTCATTACGTCCTCCTCTACCGCCACCAATGGATTGGCTGATGTTACCTTCTGTGCTTTCGGCAATATTGGCATTATCATCTTCCGATGACTTTACTTTGCTCTGAACTTCTCCCATAATGGCTTTCATACTTTTATCAGAACGTTCAATATTTACTGTTATTCTATAAATATTGGCTTCTATCTTAGCAATTGATCTTCGCATATCTGCCACATATTTGGCAGCTGCGCTTATTTGATCCCCAATGGAGTGAATTGTTGATGTGTAATTTTGTATTTGTGCATTAGCTGTTGACAGTTGGCTCATACCATTGGCTAAGCTATGCACAAAACCGACAATCTGCCCAAAGTCAATAACCGGCCAAACGAATGCGTGTGCCGGCTGTGTCACCATCACCATACTGCCAAATGCAACAGATGCAATAATGTTTCTAAATTTTCTCTTCAATCTCATTTCAGCCTCCCTAATAATCTCACAAAACATTGAGCATATCATTAAGAATCTTGTTCTCCTGTGCCATAAAGACTTTTAACTTCCTCAGCTAGAGCTAAAGTTTCTTTTTGTATTGAAGTAACCTCACTTTTATAGCTGTCAGAAACAGTTGTTGCTGTTTTACTGTTTGCTACTGCCTGTTTTAATTTTGAACCAGCATTTAAGACTTCATCCTTGGATACGTCTCCATTTATATATGCCAGTATAATTTTCTCGTAGTTATTGATTCCGTCTGCAATATTTTCCTGATAGTCTTTGTTGTGCTGATTTTTATTATTTTCTATCGCTTGCACTGTTCTATCTGATATAAGTTGTTCTCTTTGCATTAAATCATTTACACGAACCCTCAAATCAGCCAATTTATCAGCATCCGCCTCTTTAGCAGATTTAAGGAACTTTTCCAACGCCGCTAAAGATTTATGATTCATATCTGCTGTTTGGTTCATAATGTTCAATGTACTATCAAACGTATCGTTTAATTCTGTATTAAGTTGTTTGCTTTTTTCTCTGACATTATTAAACAAAGTGTCTATTTTATTTTGCTCAGCGGCAACATCTACACTTTCTTCCTCTTCTTCTTCCAACGATATGGTAATATCATTTTGCGCAATATATATATTGCTCGGGGCTTCTTTGAAAGCTAATTTCATATCACTCTCAATTTTTCGGACTAATGAATTCGCAATATCTTGCTGAGCACTATCAACGGCACTGCCGGCTTCAGCCAGCGCTGTTTGTGCTTTAATGTTTGTATTAAGTGCATATTTAACTGTATCAGACATATTGTTGGCCATATCTTCAGCCTCGTCATCTTCTGCACGCAAATTCTCTCCCAAACCGAACGTTTTAACGGAATTGCCGCCCATGGCATTCAACCCCTCTTGCAACTGAGCCAGCTGATTCTTTGCATTTGCAAGGGAACACCCACCTTGTACCACTTCAGTTGGAAGCGGAACAAAATCTTCAATCAAATCTGTAACAGGAATCGCCTTGGAAACTTCCGACACCAAAGATAACGACAAACCACAACAGATAGCTGTTATGCCGTACTTAATATTATTCATAATGTCCTCCCTCATGTAAAATAATACCTACTTTAAGTGGTAATATTGTATCATATTTTTTACGGTTTGTCAACATTTTTAGCCTCCAAAACCGTCTAAATATTTCGTTACAAAGCCGTCTTCTCCGAATTCTTTTACCAGGCTATCTACCAGTAAAACATTCTTAATACCGGAGTTATACAGCTTCAAATATGGTCCAAGACCGCCTAAATTCACGTCTAAAACAACCGATTCACCCTTACCGTCATCCGCATCAGGCCTTTTTAGTAAGATTGCATACGGACAATCACGATATGAACGACCGCTGATAAAATCATATTCGCTTTCCGTTAAATTCCATTTTTCGTATGATTCGGGGGTTGCTTGCGTATTGCGGAAGAAAATCATTGTTTTACATTGACCACGAACCGCATCACCAACGCCTAATGTATCTATAATATTCGGTTGTTGGAATGCACAAAGATATGCCTGACGTTTTTTACGACCTTCTTGTAAACCTTTAATAAACGCATCTCTAAACATTTCGTGCTTTAACATCGGCGCGGTCTCATCAATCATAACCAAAGCAGGAGCACCGGTTTCCGTACTTTCAGCATGGATACGATGCATAATGTAGCTAATGGATGCCGCTGCTAAAGTATCATCATCAAAAATATCCGTAAAATCAAATGCCACAAAACGATTGGTACTTAAGTCAAGACTATCATGTTCAGAATTGAAAATGTTGCCATATTGGTCTGGATTTACCCAACGAAACAGCTCACGACGCATTGTTCCTGTCGGTGAGAAACAGCTCTTATATAAGTTGCTTAAAATACGTTCTTCCGGCTTCAAATAGTCAAATGCCGTTGTTACCGCGCGCGCAGCTTCGCGCTCTGACATAGCATCATTTGCCATTGTTATCGCTTTCAGCCAATTGCGCAAGAAAGCTCGGTTGCTCATCGTGTCTCTTGTATCAAACGGATTTAAGGATACATTTTTGCGCTCACCGCTAAATCCGACATATTTTCCTTTAACCATGTGCGTAAAGATTTCAGCACCGCGGTGACGGTCAAAGAAATAAACCTTTAAGTCTCCGTGTCGCATGGCTTGTCCGGCTAAGAATGTCAACAGTGTTGTTTTACCTTGACCGGTCGGACCGACGATGCAACAGTGAGCCACAGCTGATTCCGCGGCTGAAATATGGAATTGGAAGCGATATGGGGACCCACTCATTGTTCTAAATACGGTAATTGCTCCCTCGCCCCAGTCGCTTCGCGGCAAACCGGTTGATAGTTGCTCAAAAGATACAGCCAATGACACAATGCGGGATAAGTAAAAATACGTTCTTCCGCACATATCATACCCCGGAAATTGATTAAAAAATGTAGCCTGAGCAATCCAGTTTTCACGCACCGGAGTTACACTGAATAAACGGCAAATACGCTGAATTTCGCTTTCTCCAAACTCTATTTCTTTCATCGTATCGCCTTTTAGAATAAAACTCATGGAATATTCTACTAAGGACTGGTGATCGGCATCACTGTCTTCAATGGCTGCCAGCGCTTCACTGTATTGATCAACAACATCACCTGAAAAACTGGTAACCGAGGCCATTTTTTGCTGCTGAACCAAAATCATACGAGCTTTAGGCTTAAATAGCGGATGAATATTGTGTAAAACGGTTAATTCACAGTCTATCGCCAAAAGAGATGAAATCATACTTTCATCCATGTAATCTCCGGAATTGCGAATTCCCATAGTCAGAGCAAATTTTTCTTTACCACCGGAGAAATACTTTATGACACCTTCTTCACCGGTAAAATGAATACCGTCTGCCGTTAATAATTCTTTTAATTGGAACCCTTCCGCATTTCTTACTTTCGGTGTCGGCTTGCTTATCGGGTTTAATATTCGTACAAACGGATATACCGGACTTAACTCCGCCGGTGTATCATCATCTTCGTGCATTACCTTAACGCCATAGTCGTTTAAGTTTGCCAATACTGATTGAGAGGCATAATTTAAGTCTTTTACAGCGTCCTTTCTATCTTCTATGGATATAATTATGTAGTGGTCATTTTTATAAACACGACTTAAGTTTTCGCGCCATGTATCATCAACAATCTTCAACCATTTATTACCAAAATCCGCTTTATTATTCTCAACGGGAACTCTTTCCCTTATGGTTATAGCACGGCAAGTTACCTGCATATCCGCCATATTATCCAGCCATGCTTTTCTTGCTTCAAACATGGATAGAACCGTTTCTTCTCTGGCAGATGTTAGGTCTACACCTTCTATTTTGAAAACACGAACATAGGTTCCATTATCACAGCGTAATGTAGCGCCATCAGATAATAAACTCTTGAAAGGCAAGAAATCTGCCACTCGTGATTCACTTGGTTGCGGTAAAACCCACGTTCCAACTTTTGAAACCAATGAAACAGCAATAGCCGCAGCGGCTATAATACCAAATGCGGCAACAATTGCATCAGCACTTTGTAAACCTGTTATAAACAGCGTATAAAAGTCAAAATTAAGGTTCAAATTTGCGTCCTTTCACTTGATACAGGTTTTTAGAGGAAATATTTGTTGTTCCAAAGGCTTGGAGCATTGCCGACAAGTGCGGATCTTTGGTTCCGAGGGCAACAACAATCAAATGACCAAGAACGACTGATATAATAAATATTAAAGGGTTGATTTGCCATATTCCGATACCCATAAACATAAAAGGAATCTGTAAACCGGCATTCAATGCTGCCGGTAAAACCGGCCCCCAAAACAGTTTGGGTGGATTTGCAACCGCTTTTAATATCACATCTTTCATTGCGTCAATTCCTCATAATCTGACTTATATTATACGCAAATAATTATTACAAAACAGTTAAAGTTAACAGATTATCTTATATATTTTGTTACAGGCTATATATTTATTACAAGCTGGTTGAACGTGAAACGGCACTTCTGCTGGTGCTATATAAATCCCCGCCCATTTGCAAGGCTTCTATCGCGTCACCACCGGTCATATAGCTAATCATTAAACCAACGCCGGAGAGGAAGAATAAGCTAATCATAATATAGCCCAAGTGCTTGAAATTGATTTTGCCGCAAATCGCCAAAAAGGTGAACATTACAATACCAAAACCACTCAAAGCAAAGGCTAATCCGCGTAAACCTATGGCAAATCTTGTTGTTCTCTCAGCAAAGGTCTTAAAAATTGTTATTTCTGCATATGAATCACAGGCAAAGCATGTAACAAATACAAGGCAGAGAACACTTAATAAAATGATTTTGTTTATCTTTTTCATGACACTCCTCCTATTCTCCATTGAGAGAGCTAACGGAATCTATCTCTCCATCATTGCCGGCAAACATTTCTATGAATAATCCGCATGTTGCAATAACAACCAAACCAACCATAACCGCCGTCAACCATTTCCAGTTAATGTTTCCGAAAATACCTCCGATGCAAACGCAAATAATGCCGATTGCTGATGCCGGATAAATAATTTTCTTTAACCCTTTAAAAATATCTCGTCCCGTATCTGCCAACTGATCAAAGGCAGCCAAAGCATCTACCGGCATGCAAATTACAACAGCCAATGCCAGTATAAAGAGATACAACTCTATTTTATTTAAGCCCAACATCACAATATCCCTCCTAAACTTATTGTTTTATTGTATCACAAATTTTCAGATTTTTCCAGTAAAAAACTATCTCGACATTTTATCTTAAAATATTGTTTATAAACAAATTTTATCTCCTGTAACAAAAATTTCATACATCATAACAAGGCTAAACAGCTATATTTTATAGTTTATTGCCAGTAATCTTTCTTAATAGAAATAAAAAAAGCACCCATAACGGGTGCTCTTTTTATTATTTGGATATTATTACATACCAACTGCACTATCACCAAAGGTATCTTCAACAGTAGCACCTTCAGCAGTCTTGTCCATTTGGTCACCTGTTGCGTAGTTAACAATCGCACCGGCAGCAGCCAAAATAGCCAAACCGATAGCAAGACCGGCAAACCATGACCATTTTACTTTACCGAAGATGGCTTGGAAAGCAATACCTACCAAACCGAAACCACCGACAACAAAGATGATACCTTTAACATGGTTAAATACAGCAACAGCTTTACCAGCTGCTAAGTTCATTAAGCCTTCAGCGTGAGAAGCGTCGGCTAATACCATCGTAAATACGAGTGCCAATGAGCACAGTACAAACATTTTCTTTAAGCTTTTCATTTCAGTTCTCCTAAATTCATTATACATTATTACTGTACCTCATTTTTAAAAAAAATTCAAGTCTTTTGCGCCCCACCAAAAATCGCATAACATATTGATTCAAATATTTTTTGTCACTCTGTAACAAAAACTTAACACTGCTTTTAAGCCATTTTTCCCTTATTTTTGCAAAAAAATACTATTTTGTTGTTACTAATTATAAAATCTGTTTGCCAAAGAATCTAAAGAAGTTTTAAAATATGGTTAAAATTATAAAGTATAACATATTATGTTTGGGGATTAGCTTTACCTATGACAGGTACAAAAAACTTTATTTTGGGATTTATTCTTTCTTTCTGCGGCGTTACTCTGGGAGGACAGCTTTATACTTCTGCACCTTCAAAAACTGAGGCTATCCCTACCCAACCCGTTAATATCAATTTATTTAAGAACCATCAACCCGTTCCCCATAATTTTTCATCAGCGAGCATTTTTGCAAACATTCAGAAAGAGACTTTATCTATAAGCGATGCGTCCTTTATGCAAAAAAGTCCCATTGAAAACACTGAGGGAATAGAAGATGAAGAGATTATAAGTATAACTATTGACGATACTATTCCTATAGAGTTTGGAAGTGCTGCTTCGGACGATAAACAAGCAGAAGTTACTTCGGAGGATAGCGAAGACAGTGTCGCCATGCTCCCAACAGACCTTCGTGACGACGAGACATTTGATTCCGAAACACCATGGGCTGTCGCTAAAGGAGCTCCAAATATGAAAAACAAGCGACTTCTTGAAGATTTATCAAAACAATCTGAAACCAGTTTATTTACAGATGAATTCACACAAGCTGTCAGAGAAGATAAAAATCTCTCCTATAAGGTGGCAGAAAAAATAAAACAAAGCATCATCTTCCCCATCCCGGATGAAATTTTAAATGATGAAAATCTGACCCCCACTTTTATACATGACAAACCCAAAAAAGAAACCAAGGCTAAGAAAACATCTTCTCATCCGGTTGTTTCTGTGCCGAAGAGAGATATATCCATTAAGCCCACTGCGGAGGTTAAGGTTGACAGCACCTCCAAAAAGGACATCGATTTAAAGGACGGAGCAGACGATAAAAACCTCTTAAATAGCATATCTTCTTGGTTTTCAAACGATAAAAAAATTACCGATACACCGGACAAAATTACAACACCACCGGTAAAGAAAGCTCCCCCAGCATACAGTAGTCAGGGAGAAAAAGAATTTGTTTTACCAGAATCGTCCAATGATGATTTAGCCAGTTTTTATGAATCGTTGCAAGAAACAAAAAAAGAACACATACAACGCAAAATTATACCCTCGGAACTTAAGCTTTCTTTCCAACCAAACCGCGCCGAGATTTCCGGAACAACGTTACAATGGTTGAAGCAATTTTCCGAAGCAACTTTAGGCGGACAGACATTTTTGCAAGTTCGGCTTGACGCCTCAACATCAACCGAACTCCAGAAAAAAAGACTTAATCTGCTTTATACTATTTTTATGAACAACGGTGTGGACCTTCAAAAAGTTGACACAGTCTTTTTACCAACCGAGCCTAATACATTTATAATACGAACAATTAGGGTTGATGCACTTCAGTAACTTTGTGCAAACAGTCCACAAAACGTTTTATAAATAAAGTGTTAAGCTTGAATAATTAAATTTTAACATTTATTGTAAAGTGAGATTGTATTTACAGATGAGTAAAATTATGAAGAAGAATATTTTGTTATCGTTTTGTTTATTATGCGCAGGCAGCATTTCTGCTTGTAGCAGTGTTTCCGATGAAACGACATATGTCCCGGTTGAAAAAGATACACAAGTCATAGACACAACTGTAAAGCCTAATGACAAGTGTGGTGTTGACGGTATCGGCTGCAATGATACGGCTCTGATTAACTATACCAAAACAGAAGCGGACTACCGTGCATACGGGGAGCGTACAAAAAGAGATCATTTATATACTCAGGCCGCTGCCGGTAACAATTTAACAGCAACCGTTCGCCCGGGTATTGAAGAAGATGTTGTTACAGAATATGAACCGGAAATTGATAATGAAACCGGAGAAACCGATTTCTCTCCAAACGATGACTTATTTATGCAAACAGCAGCCAACAATGTGGATCCTCAAAATTTAGGTAACGGGGTTAGCGGAAGTAATGCTTCAAGTCCGATATACCCAAATCAGGTTGGACACAACGAAAATGTGGAGATGTATTCTTATCCTGGTTATGAAGTTACTTGCAGTGGTGATTGCAGCGGCTTTGCTACAGATGATGGCTCCATCACATCAGAATTTACCGAAGATTCATTTGACATTAATGACTATGTTAAATCAAATGGCGGAGATGAGGAAATTCAATTTTATGAGGTCGGCGAGAAGAAAGATGGCGAGCCTGAAGCTGAAACAGAAATTACAGACGATACCGTTACAGTATGGGAAGCCAAAGAAGGTGACAATCTTCGTGAGTTGTTGACAGCTTGGAGTAATCAGGCCGGATGGAAGCTTTTGTGGCACACGAATCGTAATTATAATTTAAGTGCCGGCGTTATGTTTAAAGGTAAGTTTACGGATGTCAGCTCAGCCCTTGTTCGCGCTTTTGCCCGCGCAAGGCCTGCCCCGATTGCCACATACTATAAAGGAAACCGTGTCATAGTTGTAGAAACAATGGAGAATGAGAATGCGTACTAGTAAATATTTTGTTGGTTTTGCCGGATTGCTTTTATTGGGCGTAGCCTCCTGTTCATTACCGACAGACTATGATGCGGCAATGGAGCGTGATGTTGATGCAACCATTCGTTATAAAGAAGATGCAAAAGCTCCAACAACTCCTGCAGATACAGATGTTATTCGTGTTAAGGATGATATTTGGCTTGGTGATGTCAGTGAGATTGAGTATGAAGGTGATAAGCCGTTACCGGATTATCTGGAAACATCTGATGGTGTTACGTTGGTCAGTAACAGACCTATTACACTTTATGAAATCAGTAATATGATTAGTCAGATTACCTCTATTAAGACACGTTTTGCACCACAAATTGAAAGCGTTGCTAAAGCAGCGGCTGATAGAAATGCGCCGGCAGTTAACAAAGTCGGCTCCAAGTGGTCTGACACATCAAGAATGCTCGTTTCTTACAAAGGTTCTTTAAGTGGTTTGCTTGATGAGGTTTGCTCATATTTTGGTGTATGGTGGAAATATGAAAGTGGCGAGATATATATTTATAAGTATACCACAAAAACGTTTACTTTGTACAGCTTACCAACAAAACCGTCTATGACTTCAAGTGTCGGTTCTCCAACCGGTGGTGGTACAATTACCAGTGGTGTATCTAACATTGACTTGTGGCAAAATATTGTTGCGGCAGTTAAATCTATGTTAGGTCAAGGTTCTTCACTTGTAACCGATCCGATGAACGGCACACTGACTGTGACAGCAACCCCGACAGAAATTAAAAAAGTTGCTAAATTTATTCACGAACAAAATGTTCGCTTGGCTCGTCAGGTTGCCATCAGCGTAAAAGTCTTGCAAGTAGAAGTTGATGAAGAACATGGCATAGGCTTTAGTTTGTCTGCAGTCTTTAAGGATAGAACCAAATTTGGTGGAAAACTTACATTTAGAGAATTTACCGGACCTCAAGGTCTAAAAGAAAATGCATCTAACAGCTCTCTGTCTATGGGACTTCTTAGCGGTGATGTTTCTGCAGATGCAGTTGTTAGAGCCTTGGCTACGCAGGGAACAACATCTTTAGTTACCAGTGGTACGGTTACAACCATGAACAATAAACCGGCTCCTATTCAGGTCGTTAATAAGCAGAATTACATTTCTGAGATTACCAAGACTCAAAACGGTGGCGGTGATTCCAGTAACTATGATATATCTGTTGAAACAGATGAAATTCAAACGGGTTTTGTTTTGGATGTCCTGCCGAGAATTATGGACCATGGTCGTTTGTTAATGCTGTTTAGCTTAAGTCTGTCAGATTTAATTTCTTTGGATACTGTCATTGTTGATCAGGAAGCCGGAAGTTATCTGCAGAACCCCAATATTACAACAAGAGGTTTCTCACAAGAAATCAGCTTAAAATCCGGCGAGACATTAGTTCTTTCAGGGTTTGAGCGTGTTGATACGAACATGGACAAAGAAGGTTTAGGTGCTGTGAACAACAATATCTTGGGTGGTTATCAAAACGTAGTTAAGAAGAGAACTATTCTTGTTATATTGTTAACGCCGGTTGTTTTGGAATCTCCGTTACTTCCGGAATCTCGTATGAAATTTTAATTTAGGTAAGGATTAAACCGTGGCCGAAGAAGAAGACAGTGCAGTAGAATTTGATTCTCTTAGAGAGAACAGCAAGGAGTGGGCGTCCAGCTTTACTGTTGACGGCGTTCAATATGCTGCAAGTGTTTTTTGGGAGAGTTTGCAAAATGTTGATGCGCCTTTCCTTGATGCTAAGGAAGCGGCTGAAAATGTTATGGTTGGCGCAGATTTATTCTGTGTTAAGCATGGTAAATCTCCACAACTTGGTTTAGCTGCTTCTTCTCAAGGGTTTAAAAAAGGAATGAATGTAGCGGCAGTTACAGCCGTTACTTCCATGAGTGATGCATCTTCTCTGCTTGCCGTCTTTAAGGTAGATGCCGGTTATTGGTATTTATGTGTCAGAAATGATGTTATCTTATCTGATGGCGATGTTTTATTTGTTAAAGAAGAAGATGCAAAAGAACAGTTTATGTCAATGCTTTCCGTTCCGGATTGGTCTAAGAAGATTGCTCCTAAAGAATGGAATATTGAAGAAACAGAACAAAAGGATATTTCTGAGGTCTTTGCCTCCGGCTTAGATGTAAAGCTGGAAAAAATCAATGCACTGCGCGGTACGGAATTAGCTATTGTTGTTATTTTATCTATAGCTGTCGGTATATGGCTTATTATGTTTATATCAAAGACATTTTTTACAACTAAACCTCAGCAGAATGTCGTTGTAGCTCGGCGAGCGCAGAAGAAAGTTGTTACGGAGGTCGCCAAGGTTGTTCCGGCACCGTGGGAATCAATGGTGGATCCGGTTTGGATGTTGGACACTTGCCGTGAAACTATATTGTCTCTTGTCAGCATTTCTACTCCAGGGTGGAGTATTAATGGTGTGACATGTTCACAATCTAATGCTGTTACCTCTTGGAGAAGAAGTTTTGGGCGGCTTTCATGGATTGAAATGTCTTTGACATATTCCGGTTTGACCTTTGCCAATAAATTCGTAGATAAGAAGGGTACGCTTGTTACCGTGTCTATTCCGTTCCAAAAAGTTAAAAAGATTAATTCTATCCCTAAAAAGACTTCTACGGAATTGTATAATATGATTAACGACCTATTTCAGTCATTAAATCTTAAAATAAATTTGAATGAAGGCAAGATGAAAGCCGGAGAAAAATCTTATTCTTTTATAAACTTTAAGATAAATTCTTTATATGACCCTGAAATTTGGAAACCTATGTTAACAAAATTTTCAGGACTTAAGATTAATAATATACTTTATAACCATGGCACTTGGAATTATGAGGGGACAATTTATGTTCAGTAGAAATAGAAAAAAACTTATGTTATTGGCTGTTTTGAGCGTTTTATCAAACACTGTTAACGTTTATGCAGAAGAAGTAAACGTTGCGCCGGTAAGTGCATCAAGTTTGCCGATAAATGTGGCAGAACAAGGGCAAAAGGCGGGAAAAGTTGATTCTGACAAGGTTTCCGGTGCATTGGTGTCGCCATCTCAAGCCCAGTCTGTTGCCGTTGAGAAAGCTGCAACCAAACCTGACCAACCAGAAAAAACTACTGATAATAAACCAGCTTCAACAAATCCTACCGTTAAAGAGGAAAAGAAAGCTGATGTTGTATCCATGGAGCCAACTGTTCAGCAAAGTAAAGAGGAAGCGAAGGCTAAACCAGAGGCTACGTCTTCCGAAGACTTAAATAAGCCACATGATGCCGGCGTAAATACAAAAGATGAGAAGCCTGTTTTGGGTACAACGAAAAATGATTTTGATTTTGATTTGAAGATGAAATCTATTAACGGTGTCGGCGGACAGACTGAAGCTAATAAGGATAAGAAAAATAATATTTCCATTAACGATGCCGATTTACCTAAGGATATTCAATACAAAGTTAATCCAATGGAAAATCTCGGCAATAGTGTTTTATCACAAATGGATAGCGATTTGTTTACACAAATGTCTGAAATTGAAAAGAGTACGACTTTACTTACTTTGGAGTTGCGTCGAGAGAAAATTCGTAACGAAATTGAAGCACAGAAGGCTATTCGTCAAAAAAATGCTGATGATCTGGAAAGACAGAAAGCTGAGGCCGAATTAAAGAATCTGGAAAGAAAGAAACAAATTGAGGCACAAGTGCTTAAAGAAAAACAATTGCTTGTTGATAAAGAGAAGATGATTGAGGTATTACGTCAACGTAAACTTTTAAATGCTTATATGAATCAAATGCTGATAATACAACAGGGATGGTTGAAGGAAAAAGAAGATTTATATGCCCAATTGGCTACGGCAGAACAGGAAAAGAAAGAGCTTATTGAGCTGTTTAAGCAGAAAATTGATAAAGTTCTTGAAGCTTCTGCCAAAAATATCCAAACAGCAGAGGCAGCCAAAGCCAATTTTGAAAGAATCGTTAAAGGTCTTAAGGCTCGTAATGAGCAATTAAGAAAGAGAATAGAGGCTGATGCACAGATTATTAAAAATGCCAAGAACAGTTTATATCTTAAGTCACAATCTATTGAAGAATTAAAAGATAAGAATGCCAGCTTAACAAATGCCGCACGAACAAATGCAACCGCGGCAATTGAAGCTGCTGTTTCTGTTCCAGAAGAGGAAGGAGCAGAAGAGGCTTTCAAAAGGCTTAGTGCTGAATATGCAATTTTGGGTATAACCGGTCGTGCGGGGGTTATGTCTGTAGATGTTATAGATGCCAAAGGAGTGCCTTCATCCTTAAAAGTCGGCTCACCACTACCAACTGGACATATTGTCAGCGAGATTGGGTCGGATTATGTTAAGTTCAGCAGAGATGGGCGCGATGATTATCTCTACGTCGGCAAGACAATTGATGGTGTCGTCCCGACCTTAGGTTTGAACACAGATAAGAAGAAATAAAATCGGTTTATTTTGATGGATGTCTAAGATATGGCGGAAGATGTACAGAATCAAAATATAGAGAATAAACCTTCTGTTTCAAATTTTGCAGAAGAGGAAGGTGTTACTCAGGCGAAAAAAGTCAGTTTGTTTGACACTCTGTTTGCAAACAACAACAAGCTTTTAACCGTCAGTGGCTCTGACTTCGTTATTTCTAATGAAACCAGAAGGTTATTGGCTTTATTCTCCGATGGAACGTACCTTGTTTCTAAAGATAATCGTTTTGATGGTGCTGTATATAACTTTGAGGCTAATGTCAAAAGAAGAAAAATTCCGATAAAAGCACCGACCTATGTTACTTTGAACGAGATTGCTGCTATTTATGCTTATGCCGAACGTGGTGGCGGTACGGTTGATGTTTCTGCCGAAGAAGCAGAAGATATGCAGATGCAAATTGACTTTATTAATATTGTTCAACGTGCATCCCAAAAGAAGGTCTCCGACGTACACGTTATTGTCGGGTCGTCTTCTACTGTTCTTTTCCGTGAAAACGGCATTATGGTCAAGCAAAATGAGTATGGCGGTGAATGGGGTGAAGCTTTTGTTCGTTCGGTTTTTGCATCTGCCGATATTTCAGACTCTAACTATTCTCAAAATGAATTCCAAGGTGCTCAAAAATTAGGTTCAACACCGCTCCGTGGTTCAAATGGTAAGTTGATGTTGCCTCATAATGTTTTGGCTATCCGTTTACAATTTAACCCTATTGCCTTTGGGTCTCAATATTTGGTTATGCGTCTTTTGTACGCTGATGACAATCCTGAGGGAAGTTCTGATTTACGTGCATTGGGTTTAGGTAAATATGAAGAAGATTTGTTCTATAAAATG
>Ga0247608_10002876_pt1 | contig 20755 bp, 18 predicted proteins | sample 176DNAGHGlowgp2_FD_193490 | JGI IMG/M metagenome (GOLD analysis project Ga0247608, IMG submission 193490) | Sheep rumen microbial communities from Palmerston North, Manawatu-Wanganui, New Zealand - 1766 DNA GHGlow gp2 | ecosystem: Host-associated > Mammals > Digestive system > Stomach > Rumen ...
AGGAAAGTCCGGTTTCTTACGACGGGCGCGGAACCGGACTTTCCTTGGAAGGTCGATGTTGCGGACCTCAAGAAGGCAGTCATCGATGTAGTTGTAGATCGTCTTCTCGCTGCACATCAGCTCGTCCTGATGCGTGATATAGATCTCATGAATCGAGTGTCCCTGTTTTACAAGCGGCGTGATGATTCGGTTCATGCGGGCAATCTCTTCCTCGCTGGTCGAAAGTCCGCTCCGTGATTCCGAGATCACCCGGTGCGACGCGACATGCGCCTTCTCAGCCTCATAGAAAGTTTTAAGCAGCGTACATTTGTCTATGGCCGGGCAGGCATTGCAGACATAAGGAACGTGAGTCCTGACAGTACAGATCTCCTCAACGAACTCCTTGCAATGCTCATTACACCGACAAGTCCGACAATAACTGGATCCGCCGGATCGGGTACACTCCTTTCCGCAAAGAGAAGGTGCTTTAATCTTGCAGGTCTTTCGGTTTTTACAGGCGTTGAACGAGTAGCCCGGTCTTCCTGTCGCGATTTCTACTGCATACTTGCGTACTTCGCGGGAGATCGTAGATGGATCCTTATGCAACTGTGCAGCAATCTTTTTGAATGACAGGCCCTCCTTCAAAAGCTTTTGCAGCGTAAGGCGTTCTTCATAGGTAAAAAAACTTGCCATGATATCCTCCGTTTCCGCCGCCAACCTGAAGAGGATATCGCACAAACAAAGGAAAAAGCAAGAAACACAGAAGAAGAGGCCGGCGGAAGCCAGCCTCTTCGCAAACCGGGATGCAACCTCCCGGGAGGTATTAACTATCAACCCACTAGGGCCTCAGGCCGGAACGAGAGGGGTTGCATCTCGTTTTACAACTGAGGGTTCTTAGTATCTGTTATGTCTACGCAAGGCCTATTGAGTTGTATGCATAGAACATCTCCCATTCATCTGCCACTGATCATGCCCCCGGATGCTCCGTACCGCCTGCCGCAGGGTGTTCGCCCTGCCGTGCTGGTGGTACGGATGAGAAGCCTTATGCTTGTGGAATATGATCACCGTCCCCTTCTCCGGATACTCCGGATTATGCAGATACCAGTAATGACTGGTATTCCTGGACATGATCGTCACGTCATAGGCGTCCGTGGTGATGATGTTGAAATACTCAGGATCCAGACACTTCAAGTCTTCATTACTGAACATCGGCAGCCTCCTTACCGGCAAACCACGCATCCAGAGCCTGTTCTACAAGTGAAGCCATCTGTTCAGCGTTCATACCCTCAAAATACTTACTGCAGATTGCCGTGGGCAATTTCAGGCTCACGCCGTTGGCCTGCTTTTTCACCTTAAGTCCGTCCACGATCTCCAACATCTTCTCTTCATCCAGATTCCCGGACGCTTTCCTGAGCTGTGCCGCCATCTTCGGCATCAGCTTCAGCTTCCTGCCTGTCAGCAGGTCATACAGAGCCTGCTGCTCTTCCTCAGGCATATAGGACACATCCACCGCCGAAAGAAGCGGGATCTCGTTCCTGTCCATCATGTCCTTGAACGGTCTGATCAGATAATTCAGCCTCAGGTACCTTGCCGCGTTCCGGCTTGAAAAACCATATTCCTTTGCCAATACATCCCGGCTCTTCAACTTGTGGCCATTATGACCACAAGTTGATTCTGTCTCATTCCCGGCAAGGATCTCCAGTTCACGGATAATGTCGCTCCGCTTGCCCTGGCAGCAAGTCTTGTCATACTGCTCCGCCATCACGGCGGCCTTCTCGCTCGGAAGCAGGTCATTGAAGGATCTCTGGATCATGTTCGTTTCGATCACATAGACATAGGCTTCCTGCTCCGTCAGACCTTCCTTCACGATAGCTGGTATCTCCGTAAGCCCCGCCAGCTTCGCGGCATTCGCCCTGTTGTGACCGGAAAGCATTTCATATCCGCCCCTTTTCTTCTGCACGATCACCGGCGTCAGCACTCCGTGTTCCTTTACGCTCTCCACCATGTCCTGAAGACGCTCACCCTCATACAGATGGAACGGATGGTCATGGAAAGCCTTGATCTTATTCAGCGGCAGAACCTGTACCCCGTCCGGTTCATGCGCCGAGGATTCCTCAGTCAGCATGTCCACCGCGTCAAATATCTTCCTCTTCGGAGAATTAGCCTTCATATGCGATCACCTCCCCAGCCAGTTTCTCATACGCTTTGCAGGCGTTGCTCTCCGGCGCATATTCGATCAGCGGTTCACTGTAGTATACGGATTCACCGACCTTCACAGTATTCGGAATCTTGCTTTTGAAGATCCTGATCTGTCCCTGGAATGTTTCCGCCACCTGCTCTGTGATAGTCTTACAGAGTATTGTCCTTGCATCACACATCGTAAGCAGGATCCCCCCCACATTCAGCCGTTCATTAATGCGGCTCTTGATTTTCTTCACGGATTTCAAAAAATCCTGCAATCCCATCATTGCCAGAAGCTGAGGATTCACAGCCACGATTACTTCATCTGCTACCGCCATAGCGTTGATTGTCAGCGCACCCAAGGAAGGATAGGTATCGATCAGAATGTAATCGTAATCCCCTCTCAGCGGTTCCAGAATCGATGACAGCATCTTTTCTGTACCCATTTCCAGCCTCAGCTTTGCTTCCACCGCAGAAAGTCCTATGGATGCCGGAATGAAATCCACTCCATTCCTCTCCCAGATATACTCTTCTCTTTCCGGAAGGTCTTCTTCCTCAAGCATATTCATCATCAAATCTCCGATTGCCACATCCACATCTTCCGCACCGAGGCAGGTGGTCAGGTTGGACTGCGGATCGAAATCCACAGCCAACACTTTCATTCCACGCTTCTTCAGGGAATATGCCAGATTGAACACCGACACGGATTTGCCAACGCCACCCTTCATGGCACCGATCATATAAATCTTTCCCATATCTCACGCCTCCGATCTGGCTTCCGCGACCATGCAGTATTCCGCTTTTCTCTCAGCCACGAACTTCGCCCTCAGTTCCTTCTTCTCCTTCCGGAAGCGTTCCTGAAGCTTCTTGGTTTCTTCTTCCATAAAAGCCTTCTCCGCTTCCTTCAGCTGAGCCATTGCGGTATCCGCCATAATGATCAGCTTACCTTCCTCACACTTGATCAGAACCGGATCTCCAATATTGAATCCCAGTTCCTGGAACCAATGTCCCTGGATCCGGAGCAGCGGCGCTGTCTTTCTTCCATAGCAGCATGCTTCACTTACAGTCAGTTCTCTATACTCTTTTTTTGCTCTTGCCATATTCTTACGCTCCTTTTCATTTTATGATTATTACAGCGGGATCCTTGTCATCCGCTTTGCCAACTGGATCATCTTATCCTCCAGCGTATCCTCAGTACTCTTTGAATAGGTAACCATCAAAATATAGTCGCCCACATTCTCCGCGTAGGGATTCTTTGTTTTCTCCAGGAACTCCCGCATCCGGCGATTCGCCGGAATCGATCTGTCGATTTCAATATCACCGGCATTGTCCAACTCCTCACGCTTCAGTTCCCTGATATCCTGCTCTTCCAGCCTTTTCAACTCTTCAACTGATACTTTCATAAAAGTATCATCACCCCCTTCCGTAATTTGGTGTGTAGGACTAAATCAGCCAAAACTCCTGTTGCGGTCTGCTCTGGCTTCTCTGTTATGGGACTTTTAAAATGTAGGACGCGTCCCAGTTGCTAAAAAAATAAGGGCCAGATCCGTCCGGGAGCAGACCACTCCCGCGGATCAAAGCCCTATTTGCTTCGATAAACATCACCCCACTCTCATGAAGGCATAGCATCGCTGCACGAGACCTGGAAATCCCTCAGCCTTCGTAGTGTGGTATTCGATTGTAATTTCGGCGCCGTCCTTACATCTCCAACCTCCAGTTGGTCGAAAAAAAATAGGACTAAATCAGTTCCGCCCGTATTTACGCGGCTTCCTGACTTAGACCTATTATGTCGTACTCATCGATAACAACTAGGTCATAGGATCCCCATACTATACGGCTTAAATCACGTCCGTTCGAAAATCCGCTGTCTCTTGACAAGTCCGTATGGAACAAAACATCATAATTCAAGCGGTCTTCAAGTATTGGGTTATTGTCATAGTGTTCTTTAAAAGTGTTCCAATTCTCCGCCAGCTTCTTAGGGCAGAGAACTAATACCGACTTATTCTTGTTCTCGTAGTACTTTATAACCGCCAGCGCTGTAAAGGTCTTTCCAAGCCCCACACTATCTGCCAAAAGGCAGCCATTATATGTTTCAAGTTTATTGATTACGCCTAAAACAGCATCTTTCTGGAAATCATAAAGCATATTCCAGATCTTGCTGTTTTTCAGTCCGACAGCCTCATCCGGAAGATAATCCGCCGACACATCTGTCAGGAACTCACGAAAAACGTTATAAAGCACGAAATAGTATATGTACTCCGGCGAATTCTCTTCGTATGCGGCAGACAGTCTTTTCAGGACTTCATCCGTCACATCCTGCATTGTGTTCTTATCATTCCAAAGTTCGTTGAAGATATTCAGATACGCACTTGCATTCTCATTCTGTTCCGATTTTTGTGTAAAGTTGTAGACATCATTTCCTTTTGTCCTACCAAGTCCTACGGTAGAAAACTCTGAAAAAGGGACATAGGTATATCCATCGACATTCATCATTCCAGGAATACCGGTCCTTGAAGTATTTGCTTTAAATCTGACTTTCTCCCTTATCCACTGAGCACACTCTTTCGCGATGGCTTTTTGATTTAGGTTGTTCTTGAATCTTAATTCGTATTCTGTACCATAAAGGCTGTTTTCAAGATCTCGAAGATGTGAGGCATTATTCTTTCCTGAATTTGATTCGGAAGCGGGGGAATCGTCCACAAAAAGCGGTTCACCAAAGACAAAACGAAGTTCATCTATCCCTTTTAACTCATTTTTTAATTCATCAAAGGCGTATAAAGAAAAACAAGCCGCGGCAGCTGAGACCTTACTCCTTTTGTTTAGAGTCAAGGCCAAGTCATCGCGAACTGTTTCCGTAACATTATTTATTATTTTCATCACTAATCCCCTCCGGAAGGTTTATCTTAATGATGTCACCGTGTTTAATATTTCTATATCTGTCAAAAGCTCTATAGTTTATTGTATAAAAACGATATTTTTATATCTTTTGACCTACTTGCAAATGAACAAAATCACCAAAAATAGTATATCAGAAACTCATGTATTTGTAAAATAATTTATTTGTAAAATCGAAGTTTTTAAGCCTTTTTATTTTAAGATATTTATTTTCTGCACGGCTCTTATTTCTGCAAGCCTAAGCGCTATCTCGGGGTAGGGCTCGTTATGGAAGTTTATGTTCTTTACATCTTCATAGGCCGCCTCGATTATCTCGCGGTATGTGTCTTCATCCTTTTCAACGCCGTAGCCGTTCTTGTACATGTCAGCTATCTTATATCTGCACCAAAGGCTGCCTGTATCACTTTCGGCGACTTTTTTGATAATATATGCCCATTTTTACGTATATATCATAGCGCGTGAGGTATCCTATAAAAAGGGCTCGATTTATTGGTTGGATTTTGGGGTGTTTGGGATGGGAAATATATTAAAAAAAGGGCCGCCGGTGGATAACCGGCGGCGGGGGTGGTGATGCTTGTTACATTTGTTTTTTCATGGTTGTAACAGAACTATAACTCTTTTGAGTTATAGTTCTGCCCGAATTAGTACCCTTTCGAGTTATAGTTTGGGTCAAAATAGTACTCATAAGGGTTATAGTGTGTCAATAATTTCACCCAAAATCACATTCCAAGGAGTTGTTTCTTTTTTGTATCGAATTCTTCTTGTGTAATAATCCCTTCATCTAATAAATCTTTGAATTTTCTAATTTCATCCGCAGGTGAAATAGCTCCTATTGCGCTACCATTCTGCATTTCTTTTATATCGCTTTCTGTAATATCGACAAGATTTATAGAATTACATTTGGGACATTTCCCAAAATCTATAATCATAGATGCATATCTGTCAGCCGCAGCAAATTCTTGATTGCCTTGTATTGCTGAAACGCCAAACGTACTAAATACGCCGCTCAGCAATTCTCTTTTAGCCATTTTAGCATATTCAACGTTCCTATTTAAATCTTCCCGTGTGTAGCAGAAAATATGACCACAAACATTGCATTTTATTATATGTTCCCGAGGTTCTCGCTTGTTTTCAACCTTTGCCAAATCAACAACATCGGAATTAGGTAACTTTCTTTTTTGCGCTTCTGCAAAAACTAACAGCTCTTTTATTCTCTGTTTCTGGCTACTATGCGCAGTGTAACCAAGCATGACAGATTGCCCCTTTGAATGTCCAGTTATGTAAATCGTTCCCATCGAGACCTTAATGTTGTCGATTCCTCCATACGGGAAAAACTTGTTTACATTGCGTAAAGTAGAATTAATTTGAATTCCTTCATCATTAAAGGTACAGACTGCACCGTAATCATTTTTTAAAACTTCGTTCATAGGTTTTATTCCTTTCATGTGGATTTATACTTTTTTTGACCAAAGCCTGTATACAGGCTTTGGTCAATATACGAAATGGCCATAAAAAGATTATGATGCTTAGTGCTCAAAACAATCCCTTTACTGAACTTTGAGACTAAGCTCAAATGTATCCACTTAAGTCCATATCATTTTTTTCTAATATTTCTCAACAGATATTGTCATCAAATTTGAACATATTCTTTTCTACACAAGCTACAATATGCTGCTTGAATGCATATCATTTCCTCCAGATTTTCTAGATTTATTACAAGTCAGATAGATGATTTGGTGGTCTTTTGCGAGCTCACTTATAAACTCTAGACCGTGTTTTGTCTTCTCATCATCGAGATTTGACAACGGATCATCAAGTATAATGAACGGCTTTTCATTCTTGTACATTTCGTCAGCTAGAGCCATGCGATAACAAAGCCCAATAAGATCTCTGTATCCGGCGCTTAAAGCTTCAAGCTTCCTCTCTTCGCTATTGACTGTAAGAACAAGTTCCATGTGAGCATTTAATCTCATAAGTGTCTGTTCTTCACCTGTTAGCATTTTGTAGTATTTATCGAAGCCCGTCTGAACCGGCGACATATGCTTTGATATGAATTTAACTCGAGATTCTTCCAGATAATCCTTGGTCATATTTACGATATTAAGGCGTCTTTTTCCTTCTGTAAAAATTTCTTCCTTTTCCAAAAGCTCTATTTCACTTTCGGATATCTCATCACGTTCGTTAATAATTTCATCCAGTTCAGACAATACTTTTTGATATCTATCCTGACATTCTTGGATCGAAACTGAAATCGCATCCAGTTCATCATCAAAAGATATTTCATCTACAGCCTCGGCGGGCTCAATTGTATCATCCACGGTAGTATCTGTTACTTCAGGGTTTTCTCCTGCATACTTCTCCAGCTTGTGTTTCGCTTCATCAGCATTTAATTTAAACTGTGCCACTTCCTGAGTTTTACTTCTTATCAGATTAATCTTTGAATCAAATACAGACGGAGCATCTTCATTTTTTGAGACATAGAATTTGTCTCTTAGAAAATGATTAATATTATCAAGAAGTGTTGCTGTTAGTTCCCCTGCTGAATTAGTGAACGTATTAACATCTTCTAACCTCTTTGTTTCACTTTCTGCCGCCTCTTCAAGCTTCTTGCGATGACTTTCCTCATCACTTTCTTTTTTCGATTTTAATCTTGTAAGTTCTTCTTTTTTCATATTAATTACTGTTTCAGTTTCTTCAGCAACTTTTTTTAATGCTTCATAATCCGAACGAGCCTTTTCACGGTTTCCTTTCTTTATGACAAGGATATTCTCTTTATCACTCCCGGCCACATCAAACTCTTTAATCTTTTGGCTTGCAGCGGATGCTTTCCTTTCTAATTCTTCAAACTCTTCACGAAGCGAATCTACTGTATCTTTGGCATCTTTTATATTCGAATCGATATCAGCATATGGATCCGGAATATCCTCCGAATAATCCATTTTTGATATGGAGGCCTTTCTTACAATGTATAATACTGTACCCACTAAACCAATAATACACAAAGCTACCGGTATCACTGGAGGTAAATTAAGTATAAAAAGAATAATCCCAACAATAACGGCTATGATAGATGCTATAAAGATAAGACTCCATTTTTTGTTGATTGAAGCCTTTCGTGCACTTTCCTCTCTGGCTCTTTCGGCCACCTGCTTTTGTCTTTCCTCTCTTTGGCGAAGCAGATCTGCATATTTTTTCTCTGCATCGCTTAAATGACGCGAAGCTTGCTCTGCACTTTGTTTTTCACTTTGCTCATTTGAGACCAGATTATCTCTTCCATTTTTTCGACTATTGATTTCTGTCTCCGTTTTCACAACTTCCTGTTTTAAATTATCATACCGTTCATAAGCAGCATCTCTCGCTTCTATATCTTTTTGGTGTTTTATTTGATCTTCTTTTATCTTACCTTCCAATTCCACGATTTTACTTTCATGATCATCAATACTTTTTTTGTACTCTTCCTCACTTTCTGCACTTAATGTGCTTTTTCTTGATTCTGCTTCTTTTTTTTGATGAAGAACACTTTTTAATGTTTCATTGTTTTCCCTAAAACTATCTATAACCTTTTCAGAAGGAATAACCCCATCAAAAAACAAACACGAATTATTATATTTTTCTCTCTCGGCCACTTCCTGTTCCAACAGACTATTATACTGCCTCTTTTTTTCAACAAGGGCCTTACTGTCAGCTATCTTTTTGGACTTTTCCAATATCTCTTTATGGCGTTTGTTAAAAGAATCTATTTCTGATAGTATTTCTTTTTCCTTTTCTTGGTGTTCCTCAATAGCTCGATCTACGGAAGTCTTATTAGATACACGACTTTTGAGAGCATTCATTTCGATCTTAAGTGCGTTAAGACTACCCTTTTTTTTCGTATCAGAGTTCTTATTCAGGTAATCCTTGCATTTTTCAAGTGCAGCATCCAGATTTTTAAGATCATTCTCCACATCAGAAATTCCACCCATTTTTGCATTGATTGAACCGGTCGAAGAAATGCTGTTTACTTCAAAATGATCAACATAGATCGTTTTTATAAACGATTCTCTGTCAATTTTAAATAGCTCATCGCCAAGGTTTTCACTGTAGTCTTTGCTGGGGAGATTTGTTTCGTCATTATAAAGCTCAAATGTATCTTCCCCCGCTTTTTTTCCGAATGTTCTGTTTACTCGGTATTTTTTATCACCTGCTGCAAATGTAATGCTTCCGCCGCAGACTCCTTTGTTCCATGGAAGGTATCTTAACCTCTCATTTTCCATTATATTTTTACCTGTTTTAGCTGAAAAGCCGTAAAACATGCACTTTATAAAAGCAGTTAGCGTTGACTTTCCCCAACCATTAGGTTCATAAACTTCTTTTATTCCATTTTCGCTTTCAAAATCCATATCCAAATTGGTAAGTGTTCCGAAATTATCAATATGACATTTTAGTAATTCCATTAATCAAATACCTCCTCCCCGGCAAGGATCCGTATACCGCAACGCACGACCTCGGCTGCAAGATCTTCCGAAATGTTTTCGTCTGACCGGACCGTTCTAATGAACTCACCCTTCAACGAGGCATCATTTGCATAGGCATCAAAATCAATATGGATTTTTGTCTTATCCTTGGTCTTTACAAAATAATACTTGTCTTTAAACTGATTTGTAATCAATTCAGGGATTATATCTACATCAGCATCAACCAAACCTGTAAGACTTATTTTTATCATATCCTTTGGTGTAATTGGCAGCTTGTCAAGTTCAGACCTCACTTTTTCAATAGCTTCTACTATGCTAGTAACACCCGTAATATCCGTTTTAGGATTGTAAAGAATACGAACTGAAGAACGGTGAAATTCGCGTTTTATTTTTCCTTCGTTTTCATCAATATCAAGGATAATATACCCATGCTCCCCAAGTTCGTCAAACCCTCTTCCTTCAAGGCATCCGGAGTAGGCATATTCACCCCTTTCATCAATTACACCGCTGTATTGAGCATGTATGTGACCTAGCGCCATATAATCGATACCTTTGTTTTTATAGCTTTTTATTGCAATAGTCTCGCCCTCTGATCGAAGCGAAGTTTCAGAGGCATTACCATGAAGCATTACAATATTGATCTTTTCTTTGTCAAGGTTTAATGAGTCTGAAAGAATTGGTGCATTTGAATTGTTAAATTCTGCACCTGAAATAGTTACCCTGTCCGTAATATCATAACTTGTCCAGAAATTTCCGAACAGAAATAGATTCTCCGGTAACTCATTATAGTTCTCTGCAAAATTAAGAGCATCATGATTTCCTTTAAGGTAATAAAAATTAACTGAAGAAGCATCAGCTATGGCCCTCATTATGATTTCCGAAGTCTTTTTTGACGCTTTCTTTTTATCGAAAAGATCACCTGCAATTAGAATTGCTTTGACCCCCTCCTCTTTTGCGTAATTGATCATGGAAAGAAATGAGCTTAGTATCTCCGCATTTCTTTCTTTTGCTTTTTCTTTATCAAACTTGGATGAAAGTGTAGAATCAAGATGTATATCAGCACAATGGATTATTTTCATTTTCTTATCTCCTTTGTTGCAACCTAATGTATTAATTTGCCTCACTGAATCTCAACCCTTACGCCAATCTCTTTTGCAAAATCCATAACTTGTGTTATCTTGCTCTTATTACCAATTAGTTTTACAAGAATTTTGCTTTCCTCTTCAAACGAGGGTTCACTAATCGGTGTTGCAGCAACTGTCTGAGTTATCTGCTGTCCTAAACCGGCTTTGCAAGCCGCTGTGACAAGCTCATCATGTTTTGCTTTGGCGGCGTCAACTGATAATGTCTCAACATACTTTTCTATGAGAGTATCTACAAAAGGTGAATTCATTTCACGAATAGTACGTATGTCTGCCACGGCAGCATCTATCTTGGGTTGTAATTCATTCCTGTACTTTTTTCCGTATGATGAATTGAGCCACTTTGGATCGATAAGCTTTTCAAATAATGACTCTGCTAAATCGCCAAGCACGTGTGCCTGCATATCGTAGTAAGCCTTTATCTCGTTTTTCTTTTCTGATTTCTTTCTCTCGGTATAATCTTTTACAACAGTATCAATTGTTATCCTCTCTTGTTCGATCATGTCAACAAGTTCTTTAACCTGAGGTTCAATTGCATCATATGGCTCCATACACTTTGCCTTGAATGCTTTTCTTTGACTCTCTATAAATTTTTCTGTCTTTGCAAGCTTTGCCTTATCTTCTTTAGCCAGATCAATTATCTCGTCTGTATATACAGTTGTGTTATAGACAGATAACGCCTTAGTCAATTCTTCCTTTATGGCCGTAAAATCCCATTTTGTTATATCTGTCTGTTCAAGGCTTACCAGCTTTAATTCTTCCATTAGTCACGATTCCTTTCGTTTTTTCAAAACGTAATAGTTTAGTCTTTCTCTTTCATTATTTATTCAGCAAACCACGTTTTTATGTTGTATAGATTTGCTATATTTTTTCTCTTTAATCAGTGCAATAATATGCACATTCACCAAAAACAGTTTATCAAATAAAACGGCATTTGTAAAATAATATATTTGTAAAATCGAAGTTTTTTATACCTTTTTATTTTAAGAAATTGATTTTACACTCATCTACCTCTCCCCCTCCACATGATAAACCTCCTCATACACCGCCGTAAACTTATTCCCATCTATCTCGGCCTTCTCGCAGAAATCTGCAAAGTTCCTGTACCATTTGCCGTTATATGCTACTGCGTATTCGTTGTTATCTTCCACGACCTCAATGACCACTTTTTCCATGCGGTAGCTTAAGATATACTTTCCCGGCGTCTTTGCAAGATAGAAAAGGTCATAGAAATCTGCTGTTTCTATCTTAAATTCCGTTAAGCTATAGAGCAGGTTTACGATCCTTTCCATAACGCTTAAGTGTCCCCCAAAGGCTTCATATGAAAGGCGCTGAGCCATGAAACTCTTTGCTCTTTCAAGAAGCCTTACAGCCTCGCCTGCTCGTTGTTGCGCGGCTCTTATTTCTGCAAGCCTAAGCGCTATCTCCGGGTAGGGCTCGTTAAGAAAGTTTATGTTCTTTACATCTTCATAGGCCGCCTCGATCATCTCGCGGTATGTGTCTTCATCCTTTTCAACGCCGTAGCCGTTCTTGTACATGTCGGCTATCTTATATCTGCACCAAAGGCTGCCTGTATCACTTTCGGCGCCTTTCTTAAAATAATAGAGAGCCTTGGCATAGTCTTTAACGCCATGCTGGCCGTAGTAATACATATAGCCAAGTTCTTCCATGGCAGGCATGTAATTATATGATGCCGCCAGCTCGAGATATTTGTATTCCATGTCAAATATCTGCTTGCCCGCATAGTGCCATGCCAGCTCTGTCATGTATTTTGGATCGTGCGTTTCGTCTATGAGGAAACGCAGCGCCTCGGTAAAGGCAAAGTCATCTTCTTCTTTGGGGTTTGGGAGTTCGTAGTATGCGTCTAGTATCTGTTTTGCTTTTGTTATGTCCATGTTTTGCCTCCGGTGGGGGGAATATAGTGTATGCCCATTTTTACGTATATATAATAACCTTTCAGGTGTCCTATAAAAAGGGCTCGATTTATTGGTTGAGTTTTGGGGTGTTGAAGGCGGGAAATATATTAAAAAAGGGCCGCCGGTGGATAACCGGCGGCGGCTATTTATATTTTTATTAGATCTGGCACTGATGCTGTGGTTCATATATTACAGCTGCATGATCTGAGTATCCTGCAAGGACAGGCGCGGGATCAAGATAGGATCTTCCGGAAGTTGCAAAGATATGGTCGTATCTGTGAGAATTTCCGGCAGGATCAATGTAGGAAAAAAGAACCGGTGAATCACTTTCCCGGAATGTATCTGGCAATACAGATCCGATCAGCTTTATGTTGACATCTGTGGAATCTGCGTTGAAATCACCCATTATAATCAGGCTTATATTATTATTTACCAAAACCTGCTCATGTACAGCCTGCCAGAATGCATTATGAAGCTTTAAGCGCATTTTCTGATATTCTATAGGTTTTCCATCGTTTGAAAGCTGTACGGCGTGCATATGAAAGATTTCGTGCTTAAGGCCGTCTGTATCAGTATACTCTAACCAGTTATACAATCCTGAAAAATCCAGTTCAGGATCATTTGGCAAAGCCAGTGTTTTATTTACAAAAGAAATACCTTTTTCACGCTTTACAAGAAGCAGATTGATGGCAGATCTCCAGTGGGCTTCCCAATCATAATTAAGCGGCGTGAAAAAGATGTAATCCGGAAGTACTTCTTTTAACTTGTTAAAATACCACTTACTCTTGCCGGGAACAAATTCCTGAACCCCGACAACGGCCGGCTGCTCTTTTCTTACCAAAGAAACCAATCCATTGATGGAATCAAGGTGCCGCTGATGATTCAGTGGCCAGCCCCGAAGATTAATTGATATAAATTTTGATGTTTCCATTGTCAAAGCCTCCTTTCTGTTTTTTTGAGGGCTATAAGGCAAGCTTCTGCTTTGTATTTGAGGGAGGCCCTAACCATATTCTCCAGAACTTCATAGCTGTCGATTCCGGAAAGAAATCTTGCCATCGCATTCGTGGCAAATCTGTACTGAATAAAATGGCGATCATGCAAGACTCTGAAGCTTTCAACTGCCTGATTAGCCAAAGCGCTGCCTTTTGGCATAATGTTTTCGATCTCATCTCTGCACATAAGATAGATCTCCTTTTCTTTTACAGTTGCTTTTTCCGTGCAGCAAGTGCCCCGATCGCTCTCGAAAGCATACCAGCCTATAGTAGAGAAGACCATAGGGTCTGATACAAGCAGGTTGATTGAGTCAGTCAATTTGTTTTTGTTCATCATAAGGATATCCTCCTGTGGAATATGTACTCGGGCTTTCCTGCCCGGCACACGTATTATCGCACAGAAGGATACATTGAAAAAAGGGACACCTTTACAGTGTCCCATCTACTAGATCATTTTTATTTCTAATCATAAATTGATAGCAACCATCAAAATTTAATTTATAAAAATCATCTTCTTCCGTAATATTTAGATCTTCTGATGTCACTCTTTCTACCAGCCCACGTACTACAAGCTCCTTTAGTCCATCTTTTATTCCGGCACTTGTTATCCTGTTTTTATATCTGCTCACTAATGCATCCAATTGCGAAAAGCTAATTGTTCTGCCCGGAAAATAATAATATTTTTCACTATTGCTCCTATATCTTGATAAGTATTTGTATAAAAGATCATTTGGGGATTTTTTTACGGTAAAGGCACTTGTTTCTAAATCCTCTTCTATCGTCCTGCCAAGTAGCAACATCATCAAAACCTTTTTCCCTGTACTCGATATGGGTGAACTATCCGAGTTTTTATTCCCGCGATTATGGTCCTTTGCCATATTCGCACATAGAAGAAAATCTGATATATTTATAGTTTCAAACTTCTTCGCACCGTTTAAGTGCCTAAGATTTATCTCCTCCAGCAATTCAAGGGGCATTTTTTTATATGTTCTCCAATTAGTTTTATTTGTCGGAGAATATCTTATTCCATCGCTCTGTTCTTTTCGATAAAATAACTGCGGATTATCGAATGTCCATTTTACAAATCTTTCAATATCTATAAATGTATTATTAGATTCCATATCTAACCACCTCACACACATACAACCTGATCCTGATAATCTGAGTTTTATTGTCTGACACTGTTAACTTTTTTATCCTTTGTAATCTTGAATACTCATAAATGTAGGAACTCACTATTCTGTTTACAAAATACGATTTATATCATCAGTTCTTTCCACCATGTAGACTTTATACAATCGGAGCAATGCATAATAATATAAATCCTCCTGAGTCTCTAAATAATAATCCGGGATATCGACATTATCCCATCTTTCATCATTGTGGTGCCTGACACTCTAAACTGAAGTTTATGTTATGACAGCCTGACGCTCTAAACTGTCGCGTATATTTACAAGCTGATAAAAAATGCCTTATGGTGAGTTACACTCTAAACTTTATCTGTTTAAGCTCAATCATGAAAACAAATCTTCTAGGGTGACTACATTAGTAAATGCGCCGCTGTATTCATTGCGTTTCAATCCATATGTTGTAATCAGTGTACTTTGAATTGAAACTTTCGGGGAAACGATTTCCTTGATTCGCTCCGGCCTGCTGAGTAACACTCTATAGTAACTCTTGTCCACAGTGAAATCCTCACTTGTAAATTTGAGCTCGCACATATTGATAACATTATCACTACGTTCTATTAGAAGATCGATCTGTACCCCTTCCTTGTCATCATCTTTTTTCGACCAGGCAGAATGAGTTGTTATGACGCCGGATATGCCGAGCGCATGCTTAATCTGCTCCACATGATTAAAACAAACGTGTTCAAAGGCATATCCCCGCCAAGCAACGATCGGCTGTGAATTAACATTTTGCTGCCAGAATTTCTCGTTTGTTTTCACCTGACTTTGCACGAAATGCAAATAAAAAAGGCAGAATGAGTCAATCAACTTATAATATTCTTCACGCCTGCTTAAACCGAAAGGATAATATTTGACAATAAAATCACTGGCCATTAATGCTCTAAGGTTTTTTGTAAGGGTTCCCCCATCCGATATTTTGAGTTTTTCTGTGATTTCCCTTTTTGTAAAGCCGGCGTTTCTTGTATATAGCAGTTGTACAATCGACTTAATTACATCCGGATTCGTAAAAACAGACTCAAAAAGCCGATCATATTCATTTTTCAGGACGGCATTTCTGGCGAAGAAAAGATTATCTATATTTTGAGCAAGACTCAGCTCCTTGTCTATATAGCCAAGGTAATACGGAATTCCTCCCAAAATCATATAGCTCTGCGTAATATCATACCGCGAGAATTGCACTTCCCGGCTACGATAGAATTCTTCGCATTCACCCAAAGTAAACGGAGAAAGCTTGATTTCGTAGGTTACTCTTCCATATAGTCCCCCATGATTATTGATCAATTTGTCCAATATCCACGAGTTGGCGCTTCCGCATACAATGACCATCAGGTTTTTACGATGGCACCCCCATGTATTCCAAAACCCTTCAAATGCTCTTAAAAAGCCCGACCGGGGGGTGTCAAGCCATGGTAATTCATCAAGAAATATAAGTTGACGTGCCCCGTTATCAATCTTCTGCAGATATTTTTCCAATAACAGAAACGCATCCAACCAGTTTTCCGGTTTTTTACATGCTTCCATACCATGCAAAATCAAAGAATTATAAAAATGATTCAGTTGGGCTTTCAAAAGTCCGGGTGCCTCTTCGTCTGCCGGAGAAAGGCCTGCATGTTTGAAGGTAATACGACCATCAAAGGTCTCATCTACCAGATAGGTCTTTCCGATACGGCGGCGTCCATAAACAGCTACAAGTTCAGCACGTCCGCTTTCATACAATCTGTTTAATTCTTTTGTTTCACGTTTTCTACCTATCATAAGCTTTCACCTACTTTATTCAGCGACGAAGCATGTTTTTCCAAGTTCGTCGCTGTTTTATTTGTCAAAAACATCATAGCACGCTTTTAAACAGCGGTCAACACATCTTTTTTCTGTTCACCGCTGATTAAATTGAAACTAACAATGGTGATTGACACTCTAAACTTTCCCGCATAAATGCAAGATGGCTTTACAGGTAAACTCAGCCGTACCTTTTCCGCCCATCTTATCGATGTTCTCAGTGAACTCGCCGCCGGCCGCGTACATCTTACCAAGCCCGAACAGCACTTCATCAGAACACTTATAAAAATGATCCGTGATAAATGCCTGAAGCTTCTTTACCTGCTGCTGTACTTCTGCGGACGCAGGATCCTTATCCTTCATGGCGCCGAACTCTTCAAAGACTTTCATAAAGTCTGCCATGACACGTTCTTCGTCCTGCTTACTGCGGCCTTTGCTCTTTTCGGCAAATTCCTTATATTCCGCTGTGGTCTCCCACTGCTGCTTAGCCCGTTTTGCATATTCGTCGAGCTTATCCCTATCAAATGCTGTAAAATCCAATTGTCTCACTCCTTTCGTTTTTAAGCCGCGACACATGATGATCAGCTTCTCGATGTGTTCCTTCCTAAGTTCCAGAAGTTCGATCTGCTGCTCGAGTGCCTTCTTTTTGTCAAAATCAGATCTGGTAACGATATCCTTGATATCTTTAAGCGGAAACTCCAGCTCACGAAACAGTAAGATCTGTTGCAGTCTCTCCAAGGCTGCATCGTCATACAGCCTGTACCCGGACTCGGTATACTCCGCCGGTTTCAAGAGTCCTATCTTATCGTAATACTGCAGGGTGCGTATACTCACTCCGGTCAGTTTACTTACTTCATTTACTGTCATCATGGCTTTCATCTCCTTCACGTGTAAGCACATTATAGACTATTACGTTACGTCATAGTCAAGCAAAAAATATAAGAGGCCTGGAATTTTTTCTCGGCCTCTTAAAGCTGACGAGGGGACGTGTTATTTGTCATCTCTTCGCAGGCTTCTTACTATGCAAATATTTACAAGCTGACAAAAAACACGTCCCCTAGTCAGCTCTTCACGAAACTAAGTGCTTTATGGAGACTGACACTCTAAATTTAGTTCAATTTACTGATAAGATGTCTTCCAATCATGATTCCACTATCCCATCAGCCCCTGTGCCTCAAATGTACCGTCAGCATTTATATCCACAGCATACGCATGATCGGTGAACATCTCATCTAAGTCGATCCAGACCGAACCCGATCCATCGGGTTTAAGCCACAGATTCGAAATACGAAGTCTACTGATAAATTCCTCTTTTGTAAGAGTCACATCTCCCTCTTTTTCGCCCTCCCATGTTACGATCATGTCATTCTCGTCTGCAAATTCCTCTATCATAAGATCATATATTTTTCCTTCGAATGATGACTTATTCCCCAGGACTTTAATCAGATGAGCCGTAGCGAGAGATGCCGACTTCGGATTATCTCTATCACATGCGAGGGTAACATCCACTTCGGATGTATTATCTGAGGGTTTCCACAAAATCACTCCCGTTGCCTCACCGTTTTTCACATCAAAATCACCGATACCGTCAATGTGCCATTTCCCCGGTACGAGAGCTTCTGCGCTAAGATTTTGAAGTTCATCATCCTGAATATTCGTTTCCAGCAGCCGGTCCAGAATATAGACATTTTCCATCTCACGCGCGGTACGTCTCCTTGCGGTTATCCGGATGATACTTCCGCCTTTTAGTTTTATGCTCCGGTTGCCAATGAAATCCCTGTCATCAAAAGGTATCTCCAATATACCATCTATCATCCCGGCCTTGCCGGAATCTGCGAACCTGACCGCATTAAAAGCAGTAATAACATTATTGACGGAATACTGCGTATTCATCTTACGGTTTTTGATATCGATGTCTCTTCTGATCAAAACCGACATTTCGACTGTTTCAGCCTCGGTATCCTTATAGTATCTTTCAAGCGCATTTCTGTAAACATTATCATCCCTGGTCAAATCTACATTCTCCTCAAGAACTTCCTCAAGGAAAAAGTATCTGTATTTGGGCATGTCAGTAAAACGCCCGGGTCTTACACGAAGGCGATAAATCCTGCCAACCTTAAACTCAGGCTTGTAAGGATATCCGAATATGCTTTTTTTACAAAACCAGAAGATTTTCCCAAATGCTCCAAGCGGACCTTCCGGGTCGTTAAGCCACGGAACAAGATAATCAAAGCTTGCAAGCGATTCCTTTCCGAACAGTGGGAACGGACTTACACCCCTGCGCCAGCAATACCCGACCTCCACGGTTATCTCCATGGACTCTGCCTCAAACTGAGCCATGAAATCTTCCTTTGAGACTGAATTATTCTTTATAAATTTTCTTTTCGGATCAGTTTTCATTTTCTATTTTTCTTGTTTCTTCCTCCGTTGGATTTTTCCTGAACCTGTCGTATTCTCTTTTAGACTGTCTTGGACCACGTTGGTACTTGACACTCTAAGCTTCGGTTTTTTCACGAATTTCAGAAATGTTTTGTGGTGCTTTGCATTCTAAAGATTTAACAGAGGTATCATATAAACATAACAAAATAATGCGGCAATGTTGTTTTTCCCCCTGCTTTACCGTTTCTTCCGCCAACCAGTTTATACGCACAAGAAGGAGAAAAGTTCTCTAAAAAGCTATTCAGAGAAGGGGTGGGATTATTTCCGGCTTTCACTTCGATTGGAATTACCTCACCGTTCTTCTCTATCAAGAATTCTATCTCGTGCTCGCTATCAGGTTTAAAATAATACAAGGTGTATCCGCGTTTCAAGAGGCATTCGGAGATGATATTCTCGTAAATACCTCCACGCGCGTTACCCCTTAAAGTATCATTAAGAACAGCCCGTTTGGTTTCAAAACCATACATGCAGCATAAAAGCCCTGTGTCGTTTATATACAGCTTAAATTGATCTTCTTTTGCATTAGCCATCAGTGGCAGATATGGTTCAGTGATATTATAGCAGGCATTTACGATTTCCGAATCCTTTAACCACTGAACACTGCCACCATATTTTCTGCGCGTCTGTCCTTTTTCAACCGTTGAATACTGAAACTTTTTCAATTCTTTAGCAAGCTGCTTGGGAACCGCATCATAGCACATACGGACGAGCTGTTTTTCTTTTCCTTTGGCATGTTTTGATATGTCATCCCTATATTCAGCGATAATGTCGCTTTGAATGCTGTCTACGCGGTTAAAGTCCTTATTTACAACAAAATCGGCAACAACCTCCGGCATACCACCTACTACCATATATTCACGAAAAATCGATTCATATTTATTGTGAATGCCCACCGGAACAGCTTCACCGGATTCATAATATGAACGAAGCACTGAAATGGCATTTTCATCATAGCCATATGCCCATAAAAACTCTTCAAAATCCAACGAGTACATTGTGATCTGTGACTCATATCCAACCGGTATAGACTCCGGAATTTCCGTTTCTTCGTCATCATTTTCGCCATAAGTTAATCCCATTAGAGAACCGGATGAAATGACATCAAAGCGAAGGTCTTCGGCAAGAAATTTAATAGCGGTACGCGCATTACCACATCGCTGGATCTCATCGAAAAAGAAAAGGGTCTCTCCGGGAACAAGTCTGAAATCGCGGATATTAGCAGTTATTCTTTTTAGAATCTCCTCCGACGTCAATTCCCCATCAAAGATTGATTTGAGTTCGGGCTGGCGAAAAAAGTCAATGTACAAAAACGATTTATATTCGTTCTTCCCAAACTCCTGGATGATATACGATTTACCTACCTGTCGCGCTCCTTTAACCAAGAGACATTTTTTAACCTTCTCTTCTTTCCTCGTGCTTTTCCAGTTCAGTAAATCATTATATATTTTACGTTTTAGCATAAGAGTTACCCTCCAATCATATGACCTGTTATTATTTTACATAAAATTGGGGTCACAGTCAATCAAAACATGCATAAAAATGGGGTTGTCTTTCTTCCGTTTTTTGCATATTTTTGGGGTGACGCAGTAGGTCCAACTAGGCTTGGGGCGACGGAGTTTGCAAAAAAACGGTGCTCGCAAGGCATTTTGCGAGTACCGTAAAAGACTATTATCATAATATGAGGCGAGGAAGCTGACGAGGAGACATGTTATTTGTCAGCTCTTCACGGAACTGAATGTTTTATGGGGCCCGGAACTCTAAACTTTCCCGCAAAAATGCGAGATGGCTTTA
>Ga0247608_10002877_pt1 | contig 20750 bp, 17 predicted proteins | sample 176DNAGHGlowgp2_FD_193490 | JGI IMG/M metagenome (GOLD analysis project Ga0247608, IMG submission 193490) | Sheep rumen microbial communities from Palmerston North, Manawatu-Wanganui, New Zealand - 1766 DNA GHGlow gp2 | ecosystem: Host-associated > Mammals > Digestive system > Stomach > Rumen ...
CATTGACACAACACTAGTAGGGGTGTTGATGGATGCTAAGGTTAGTCATAAGCATAGCTGCAATGAAGTGGCTAAAGAAATGGAGAAAGGAAAACACAAGGATGCATTTGCTGTTGGAATAATAGATAATGATAAAAGAAAAATTTCATATTTTGAAAGATTTGACGAGATAGGTAGAACTGAAAATTTGACATTTCTGAAACATCGGGAAAAATCACACTATTTAATAAAAGTGGGACAAGACCACAAGGCAATGGAGACATTTATCAAGGTTAATGTTGAGGCGATGGGGAAGAATATGGAGGATTTTGGTTTGCCGTCTAATCTTCATGACTTGATAGAAACAACAAAAAATAGTGTTTCCACACAAAAGGATCCTAGAATATTGAAATTATGTAAAGCGATGGATCAGTCACCTGAAGTTGCAAAGCTTAAGAAAGTTTTGGAATATCTTGCTACGAATAAGTATAATGTTGACATAGAGGCACTAAAACAGATAATCGTTGAGTGAGGGCTACGATATAACAAGTGATATTTTTAGGAGCGTGCATAAAATGTAAGACTATGGAGAATTATCAGTATCATATTTTTAGCCCGTATAGGGTATGCCCGATAGGGGCGCATGTGGATCATCAGCATGGGCTGGTGACGGGATTTGCGATTGACAAAGGTGTTGACCTTTACTTCGATGTAAGAAGTAAGATGGATGATGGCAGATGTGATTCTCATGTGCATCTGGAGTCGAAGACGTTTGAAGGAACGGTGGATTTTGACATCGATAAGCCATCTCAAGTTCGTGAGCACCATTGGGGGGACTATGCCCGTGGCGCAAAATATGCTCTTCGCAAAAGGTTTGAACTGAAGTATGGCATTGAAGGAGTCATTCAGGGTAGTCTGCCTGTTGGCGGTTTGTCATCCAGTGCAGCCGTACTGATTGCATACGTGATGGCTTTTGCTAAAGCGAACGATATGATTCTACAGCCGTTCGAGGTGGTGAAGATTGCTTCGGAGGCAGAACGTGAGTATATCGGGCTGAATAATGGTTTGCTGGACCAGGCGTGTATCGCCCTCGGCAAGAAGGATGGCCTGTTGTTCCTTGACTGTGACAGCAATGACTGGCGTATCATCAAGCGGAATCCTGAAATGCCGGAGTTCGAGATAGGTATCTTCTTCTCAGGTCTGACTCGTTCGTTGGTGAACTCGGACTATAACTTACGTGTGTACGAATGCAAGACAGCTGCATGGAATATGCTGGCATATACTGATCAGCCGCTGAAGACGTTTGACAAGACGTTCCTGCGGGATATTCCCAAGGCTACGTTTGAGAAAACTCGGATTGCTATGCCAGCAAGGTTTGCGCGGCGGGCGGAGCACTTCTATAGTGAGTATCGTCGTGTGCGCCAGGGTGTGACGGCTTGGGAAACAGGCAATATGAAACTGTTTGGTAAGTTGAGTTTCGACTCCTGTGAGAGTAGTATTCATAACTATGAGTGCGGAAGCCCTGAACTCATAGCTATCTACGAGATTATGCGCAGCTTGCCGGGGGTGTATGGTGGTAGGTTCAGTGGAGCAGGTTTCAAGGGTGCTTGTATCGCGCTTGTGGATCCTGCATATAAGGAGGAGATTCAGAAGGTGCTCACAGAGAAGTATCTGGAACAGTTCCCTGAATATGAAAAGACATTCCAGGTGTTCTGGGTAAAGCCAGATGACGGGGCACGCTTCGTATGAAGCGAGGGAAGATTCTTCTTTTAAGAAAAGAAGCAAAAGGATTTTGTTCATTTCTTCTGACAGCAGAAGAAAAGGAACCAAAGAAGACTGCTACCTCCAAGCCCCCTACATAGGGGGATGTAATTGATTACGAGGGAAGACCCTCTTCATCAAAGTTTTGGTAAAGTTTACAAAGCTTTCGCCCTAACGGGTAAACTTTTATTTTTTTTACGCAATAGAATTGCGATTGTTGATATGAAGAATATAGTAATAGCGGCTGGGTATGCTACCAGATTGGGGGAACTGACCAAGAATTTCCCTAAACCCCTGCTTAAAATAGGGGACAGCACGATACTTGGTCGTATGTTAGATGACATCGATAAGATAGATGATGTGGATGAACACATTATCATCACGAACCAGAAATTTGCAGGTGTCTTCGAGGATTGGAAGAAGAATTTGCATTATAGCAAGCCAATAACCATTGTGGACGATGGGACAGAGACGAATGAAACACGTCTTGGAGCTGTGTGCGACTTGTTGTTTGCAATGGATAAGCTCCACATCGATGATGATTTGTTGGTAGTGGCAGCGGATAATCTGCTGTTCTTCTCATTCCAGGAGTTTGTGGACTTTGCTAGTGCCAAAGGCACTTCGTGCATCATGTGCCATGAGCAGCCATCAATAGAGAAACTGCAAAGGACAGGAGTGGTTGAACTGGATACAAACAATAAAGTGCTAGGCATGGAGGAGAAACCGCAGGTGCCTAAGAGTCATTGGGCTGTGCCACCATTCTATATCTATCTGAAGAAAGATCTCGACTTGGTACGGCATTCGGTGGAGAATGGCTGTGGTAAGGATGCTCCAGGTAATCTAGCGCATTATATGGTGGAGCATACCACAATGCATGCTTGGCCTATGAGTGCAGGACGATTTGACATAGGTTCATTAGATACCTATTATGAAGCGGTAAAACGCTTCGGGTGATTTCATTCATTTTCTCGCTCACTCCGAGAAAACGAATCAAAAGAGGGGTGTTACCCCCAAGGCCCCCTTCAAAGGGGGATGCAATTGACTACGGGCGTAGACCGCCCTTCATCAAGGTTTTGGTATAAATCACAAAGCTTTCGCCCTTACGGGTGATTTATTAGTTTTTTAATATTATGCAAAAGATTGATTTGAATAATAAGACCATATTGGTTACGGGAGCTGCCGGTTTCATCGGCTCGAATCTGGTGAAGCGTCTGTTCAAGTACGTGAAAGGTGCTACTATCATTGGTATCGACAGTATGAATGACTACTATGATGTGGCACTGAAGGAGTATCGCTTGAACGAGCTGAACACCACGGTTCCTGAAGATATCACATGGAAGTTCGTCAAAGGGGATATTGCCGACAAGCAGACCATTGACGGCATCTTTGAGGTGTATAAGCCGCAGATTGTTGTGAATCTGGCTGCGCAGGCGGGGGTGCGGTATAGCATCACTAATCCTGATGCTTATATTCAGAGTAATATGATTGGCTTCTATAATATACTGGAAGCTTGCAGACATAACCCAGTGGAACATTTGGTATATGCTTCGTCATCGAGTGTCTATGGTGGAAACAAGAAGGTGCCATTCAGCACAGATGATCGTGTAGATAATCCTGTGTCGTTGTATGCAGCAACCAAGAAGAGCAACGAGCTGTTTGCTCACTGTTATTCTAAGCTGTATGACATCCCAACCACGGGATTGCGCTTCTTTACGGTTTACGGTCCTGCCGGTCGTCCAGATATGGCATACTTTGGTTTTACCAACAAATTGTTGAAGGGCGAGACCATCCAGATATTCAACTACGGCAACTGCCGTCGTGACTTCACCTACGTGGATGACATCGTAGAGGGTGTGTATCGTGTGATGCAGGGTGCGCCAGAACGTAAGAAGGGTGAAGATGGCTTGCCTATCCCTCCATATGCTGTCTATAACATCGGTGGTGGTCAGCCAGAGAACCTGTTGGATTTCGTAAACATCCTGCAAGAGGAACTGGTACGTGCCGGTGTCCTTCCTTCAGACTTCGACTTCGAGGCACACAAGCAGCTTGTTCCCATGCAGCCCGGTGATGTACCAACCACCTATGCCGATGCCACAGCCCTAGAACGTGATTTTGGATTTACACCAAAGATTACGCTCCGCGAGGGTCTGAGAGCTTTTGCTCAATGGTATAAGAGTTATTACAACCCTGCATAAAAGCCGCCCCTTGCCATAAGGGCTCTAAAGGTATAAAGTTTTTTACTGTAAGTGAATCCCTGCATAAAAGCCTTTGTCAAGTGATTCTTATAGTACAAGAGTAGTTGTGATAGTTTGTTTGTTTCATTAGAAATTATTTTATCTGTGATTTTGGTATTTTCTTCCGTGATATATGTAAGGGCATAATGGAAAATTGGTAGTAACTTTGCAGCCGAAAACTAATACAAAAATAATAATGAGTAAAACAAGAAGACTATTGCTGTTGGCTGTCCTATTGATAGGGATATGCTTGAAGAGTAGTGCTATAAAGGTGGTGGTGCTATCGGACCCGCATGTGATGGCACCAGAACTGCTGGTGAACGAAGGTACTGCATGGACGACATATCTGAACGGACAGCGCAAAATGGTTGACTACAGCAAGCTGCTGTTTGATGACATGATAGGCAGAATCAAAGAAGATATGCGTCCGGAACTGGTTCTAATAACAGGTGACCTGACCAAGGATGGTGAACAGGTAAGCCATGAGTATGTGACAAGCAAGCTGGATGAGCTGAGAGCTATAGGCATAAAGACACTGGTGATACCTGGCAATCATGACAGGGGCAGCAATAGTGATGCCGTGTATTATGATGGCGAGAGTACAACAGCAGCTACAGTGGCAACTAACGAGTGGTTTGCCACACAGTATGCCAACTATGGCTATGGAGTGAGTTCGGAGCGTGAGGGGACGACATTGACTTATGCTTGCGAGCCCATCACGGGACTGGTGGTCATTGGCATCGACTCAGGAACAGATGGCAACGTGTCGGAAACAACACTCGACTGGGTGGTGGAGAAAGCCACTGCTGCCAGGGCAAGCGGAAAGAAGGTGATTGCCATGATGCACCATCCACTGATGCCACACTTCGCTGGTGTTGACAACTTCGTAAGTACTGCTGTGGTGGGCAACTACGAAACAGTGCGTAACACACTGGCTGATGCAGGCATCAGAGTAGTGTTTACTGGACATTTCCATACCTCTGACATAGCCAAGGACTGGAATGCGGACATGACAAGGGAGATATATGACGTGAACACTGGTTCGCTGATATCATATCCATGCGACTATCGTGAAGTGACCATGAATGCAGACTTCACAGACATGTCTATTACAACAGGAAGAATAGCTGACGAGGCACTGCCTAAGCGGATCAAAGTGACTGACGGTAATCATAATGTTACCTTTGAACTGAACGAGACGAGTGCAGCTCAGTCCTTATATAACATGTTGCCAACGACCAGAGAAGTGCAGAACTACAGCACTAATGAGAAGATATTCTATCCAGAGACGGCTATCAGTTATTCGTCAGACTGTATAGAAGGGGCTTGCCCTGCTGGAACACTGGCTTTGTTCTCACCGTGGGGTAATGTAGTAATGTACTATGGCGATGCAAGCCAATATCCTGGTCTCTATATATTAGGTAATGCCGTGGAAGGAGCAGACCAGATAAGTGAACTGACGGGCAATATTACAGTATCAAAGGTTGAATTAGCTAAAGAAAGATTGAAATCTGCTGTTCAGGCTCAGATTGCAGCTAAAGGCATGGCATACTCATTGATAGCACCCACTGCTGCTCAGGCTTTTGTTATCCATGCAGAGGGTAACGAAACGGAGAATGCAAGTGCTGCTACAACTTTGACTACCCTTGTGAATGCTGCGAATGTGGGACAAACCATGATTGGTGCAGACAAAGCACAGAAACTGAAAGATATGGCAAACAGTATGCTTGAGGATAAGAGTCAGTATGGTACGGAACGTGAGAATGTGACAAACGACCTGACGCTGAGTATAGAGTTGCCTGAAGCTATCAAGTTGGCTGCGGATGGTTACTCAACCTATTGCTCAGAGAACAGACTGGATATCAGCAGGACTACAGGCGTGACTGCCTATATTGTGAATAATGTGACGGAAACGACCGTGGAATTGCAGGTGGTCAGCGTGATACCAGCGGAAACAGGATTTATTTTGAAGGGTACTGGCAGCGCATGGTATGACTTATATAAGACCAGTAATGCGGTAGATGATGTGACAGGAAATCAATTGCATGGTACTTTGACGGAAACCGCTGCTCCGGCAAATAGTTTTGCACTTTCAACAAAGAAAGGTGTGACAGGTTTTTATCCTGTTAGCACTGGATTGATGATCCCTGCCCATAAAGCATATCTCACAGCAACAGGCAGTATGGCAAGGTCTCTGTCTATTGATGGTGAAGTGACTGGTATATTGAATGTAGATTCTTATGTAAATGCGATACCAGCTGAGTTCTACAGCATACACGGTGTTAAGGTGGCGAGACCTACAAAGGGTATCTATATCAGTAACGGAAAGAAAGTGGTCATTAAATAAGCAAGCATTATGAAAAAGGAATATATCAAGCCCCAAACTGATGTGGTTGAGCTGAAGATGACTACCCAAGTACTAGTAGGTTCTCCAGATTCAATACCATTGTCGCAGAATCCAGAGGATTTAATAGATGATCCAGAAGATATTCACTGATAACTTGATGGATAATAATTTATAAGAGTTATTGAATACTGATAAGTCGGTCATGGAACTATTGGTTTGAGAGCAACTTCCAATAGGGATATGGCCGCTTGTCGGTTTTGGGGGAATTTAATGGAATAATGGGACGTTTCAAGAACATGATGATGGAAATGGAGGAACGGGGTGCCGATTTTGCCGGTAAATATATTTCTCCAGATTGTTTCAGTGATTCTAATTTGGTGAAAACTCTCACCAAGCTTGGAAATTCAGGGATATGCTCATATTCTGGAAAGGGAGGCGTTGTTGTACCGATGAACGATGCGGCCGACTATATACACCGATACATCTTGAAGTATGAAGTCGATAATAGATGCCTTTGGTCGAGATTATGTTTCGTGGTGAAGGGCTGGTTGAAAAAATTGACGAAATGACACAGGAAGAACGGTGGATGACAAGATATAAGGAGGTGGTTAGTTTCATTGAGGCTAACCATCGGAATCCGTCGAAGTATAGAATTGAGGAGCATGATATGCTGAACTGGCTGAAGGCGAATCGTAAAGCTCTTAATGCTGGGAAAATGAAGCCTGAGAGGGTGGAGAAGTTTAGAAAACTTCTGGAAATGATGGAAAAGTACAAGAGAAAAAATCAATGGGAGTGATGGCTGCGATACTATCGCAGCATACGGGACATAAACGAGAAGATCATGAAGCAGCTGGGTACTTCAATGCATAAGGATATGTCGGCATACCAGATGGACTTCGGGTTCGGAGGGTTTGTTGGTTATGGAGGTGGTGTGTCCGTAGGATTGGTGAAGGAAGAACCGAGGAGAAGGATGATGTATGATGGCTGAAGGATGATGAAGATGTATGATGGATGATGGCTGAAGGATGATGAAGATGTATGATGGATGATGGCTGAGGGATGATGTCCCTGGTCATTGGCTTCGGGTATATACGGGCATCCCCCGATTCGGTTCTTGGTGAACTGAGTCGGGGGATGCTTGTGTTTTGTCGGGTCAATAGCGGTGCAGGTTGCAGACGATAGCGTAGATGTCAACGATGATGTTCTTGGGAACCTTGGACTCTACGGGCTTTCCTTCTACCATCTGTATGAAGGTAATGTTCTGCTCGTCAGTCTGTGTGGCAGAGACCTTGCGTAGCATCTTGAAATCGCTCGTTACAACGATACAGGTTTGATAACGGTCAAAAGTGACCCCTCCAAAATGACGACTTTGGTCTGCTAATAAACTCCTTGTTATTAGCGGACCATTTCTCTGTTTTCAAGGGTCCGTTTTCACAAAATTCCAAGCGGCCTATAAAAAGACATACGCTAAGATGACAAGAAGAATCATTACCATTGAGAGAATGAAAAGAATAATTTTCATCCATTTGTCAGCACTGCGTCGGAAGACTATCGAGGAGAGGCTCTTCCGCTTGAAGCGTGAGCCATAGTCCTCTTTGTGATGATGGTGATGATGGTGATGGTGTGAATAGTTGTCGGACATACTCGTTACTTTAAGATGTTAAACAATAATGATGCCACAGAAACCAGTATGCTTGTTGACGTGAGCCATAGTGAGGTCGTCTGTCCCACGCTGGAGTTGCGGGCTTTCACCTTGTTGGGCTCTACGTAAACGATGTCGTTCTGCTGAAGGTAGTAGCAGGGTGAGTTGATGATGTTGGCATCGTTGAGGTTCATGGTGTAGATGCGTTTTTTCCCATCGGCATTCTCACGGATGAGTTTCACGCGGTCACGGACACCGTAGATAGTGAGGTCGCCTGCCTGTGCCAGTGCTTCGAAGATGTTGATTTTCTCATTGTTCACGGTGAACATGCCGGGACGTGCCACCTCGCCCAATACGGATATTTTATAGTTTGTCATGCGTACTGTCACCACGGGGTCTTCCTTGCCATTCAAGTAGCGTATGATACGGTCGTGGATGAGTTTCTCACATTCTGCCTTCGACAGTCCTCCGACTTTCAGCGTACCCAGTACAGGAAAGGATATGGTTCCATCGTTGCTCACCAAGTAGGTTTGCAAAACACGGTTGGAATTCACTGTCTGGCTACCTGTCAAAGAGTTTCCCAACGTTGGAGATATCACCAGGTTGAAGGGAGCTGAAATTTCAGGATTAATAGTGCTTACTGTAATTGACAGTACATCTTTGGGCATGATATGTGCCTCGTAGAGAAATGCCGAGCTGTCGGCAACAAATGCGTCGCTGTTCTGTATGTATGCTACATTCTTAGGCGAAGCGCAGGCAGCGAGCAGCAGGATTGCAATAGCTGCAATCACGTAGGTTGTTACATTCTTTGTCATACTTTCTATCGTTTTTAGTGAATATTCAAAAATCGTTTCCACCATGGACGATGGTGACGGCGGGTAGCGTAAGAATTATTGCCGGAAGCAGTCTTGCTTATCAGCTGGTACCAGCCTGTACCATGAGTAATCATCGAATATATCGTTCCCCAATCCGGCAGCCCCCCTATGTTCCGGTCATCAATGAAGATGTCAACTTTAATTTTTCTGCTGTAGTGTTCATTCCCACTCTCGGTCTCTTCCGGATAGTCGCGGTTGATGGCGTAGAACTCGATGCCTCGCTCGCGGCACCATTCAATGGCATCGTCCAGAAGTTTTCCCTCGCGCACGCTCCACAAGATGAGCCGATGATGGTCGGCAATCAGCATGCGCAGGGTTTGCACGGCGAAGGGCTTTTCTTCGCCTATTTCGGGATAGCGGTGCTCCACTATCGTTCCGTCAAAGTCTACTGCTATTGTCATTTCTTGATGGAGTTATCGTCTTTCAAGCCATAATGACTGTCGGCATACATACCATAATGACCATAATTACCATATTTTCCGTAGTTGCCATAGCGTCCGTATTTGCCGTAAACGCCATAGCCGTAGTAGTAGCCGTACTTGCGGCGCGACATGTCAATACCGTTGATGGCAATGCTTGCGTTTGGCAGTTTTCCTTCGGCTGCCAATTGGTTGAGCAGGCCGAAACTTGACTTGGGCGTGTAGTCGGCTCGGCAAACCAGCACACAGCAGTTAGCATGTTCCGCAATCTGTAGCGTATCAGTGACAAGTCCCAAGGGTGCCGTGTCGAAGATGACATAGTCGTATTGTTGCTCCAACAGGCTTATCACCTGCTGAAACGTTTTGCGTGCCAGCAGTTCGGAGGGGTTAGGCGGTATAGGTCCTGACAGTAGCAGGTGCAGGTTGTCGCTGACACCAGACTTGACAATCTGCTTCTGTACATCCTCGAGCGTGACCTGCTCCTTAGTAAGCAATGTGGTGATACCGAGGTTCCTGTCAGCAATGCCAAACAACCGCCCCAGTGCAGGCTTACGTATATCAAGTCCGCAAAGCACCACCCTCTGTCCCAGTAGGGCAAAGCTCATGGCCAGGTTGGCGGCACAGAAAGTCTTTCCCTCTCCTGAGATGCTGGATGAGAAGAGAATTTTCTTCTCATGATCCTTCAGCAGGAATTTCACGTTGGTTCGCAATGAGCGGAAAATCTCGTCCATCTGAGTATTCTTGTTCTCATGCACCACGATGCCAGCCGATGTCTTCACATCGTCGCTGGCCATCGGTATGTCGGCAATAATGGGCAATGTGGTGAGACTCTGCACCTCATCGTGCCCCCCAATACGGTAACGCAGCAGACCGATGAGCCAGATAATCGACAAAGGCATGACAAACGCCAACAGCAGGGCAGTAAGGAGCACCAGCGCCTTTTTGGGTTGCACAATTCCTTCGTTGAGCGGCTCGTCAATGAGCCGTCCCTTGTCGGCAGTCGCTGCGAGCGAGATACTGTTCTCCTCGCGTTTTTGCAGTAGCAGCAGCAGGATGCCCGACTGCACCTCCTGATGGCGGCCTATCTGTGTGAGCACCTGTTCCTGGGCCGGCGCACCAGCCACCTGGCTTTGGTACTTTACATATTGCTCCATAATACCCTGCCGGGCGATGTCGGCAGAATGACGTGCCTGCAACAATGCGGTCGAGATGCCGGCAGCCATATCGTCGATAGTTGCAGTGAGTGTCTGCACCTGTGGCGCCTCCTCATTAGCAACGGTCAGCAGGCGGTTGCGATTGAGCACGGTCTGGTTGTAGTCCTTGATGAGTTGCGTGGTGGCTCCGTCGGTGAGTCCTACGTTGGAAGGTATCACCTGATACTTGTTGCGAGGGTCGCCCACATAATCGCGCAGATAGTCGATAAGTCGGATCTGGGCATCGGTTTCCGACAAGCGAGCAGAAAACTGGTTGCTCAACTGTACGGCCTGTGTGGCATCCATTGAAAGGCCGGTCATGGAATGGCGGCGTTTATAGTTGGCGAGTTCATCTTCAGTAAGTCCTAACTCTTCGTTGATTTTCTTCACGCGCTCGTTGATAAACTCTTCGGTGCGCAGTGCCACCTCGTTTTTGTCGGCATTGGCCCTGCGGTTATAGCATACGGCCAATCGGCGCAGGAAGTCCATGCCACGTTGCGGGTTCTTGTCGGTAAGGGTCACCATGGCAATATCGGTACGTTTGCTGGTGGGTTCTACTGTTATGGCCGACAGATAGTTGGTAGCCACCAGCATTGGTGGCAGAATAGTGACAATATAGGTTTCGTCTGTCTGCATTTGAAAACGATCGGAGGCGGTCAGCGTCAGTGTACCGAGACTTGTTTTGATACATGCGGGTAGTGAATCTATGTTCTCCTGAAAGAGTTGGATCTGATTTTTCTTTTCGTATCCGGGATGATATGATTTCCCTTCTACAAGGTAGCCATCTTTTTTTCGCGTTATTTCCATTTGAATGCTGGATATTTCGCCCCATTCCATATAATCCTTGTCAAGACTGTCGAGCACAACCGGATCCAGTTCTGCGTTGACAGCCTGTTTACGGTAAACGATTTTGTCCATGATATGCCCCTTGAAGCGGAAATCGGCATTCAGATGCAGTTCGCGTACCACATCGCGCATCAGAATGCGCGACTGCATGACCTCTACTTCGTTGTCAATACCCGTGGAGTTGGCCACAAATCCCAAGTCTATCATATTGGAGAGCATCTGTGAAGCATTCTTGTTCTGTTTCTGCTCGTCTTTTATCAGCATGCGGGCAGACAGTTTGTAGGTTGGCTCAGTGTATCGCAGATACAGAATGGCTCCACTCACGAAGATAATAAATGAGAAGAGGAAGTACTGCCAGTTGAGCACAATCATCGGAATCAGTTTTTTAAACTTCATCCCTGAACTTGAACGCTCTTGGGAATCAAGAAGATCCTCTAGCAGTTCTAAGTCGATTTTTGTTTCTTTTGAATGATTCATATCGTTAATTATTTTTATACTTATAACAAATCTATTTCCTTGAGAAGACTTGGAGTAATCACATGGTCAACACGATACTTCGCAGCCTCTGCCTGACAACATGTTCGCATGCTTAGAATGTCAACCTGTCCTTCGATACACTCCTGCATCTTGTTGGCAAGGGCTTGTATATTATGCACCGGTATGAAAAGTGCCGTCTCACCCTCTCTGAGGAACTGCCGGTTGTGTGCCCAATCTGATGCTATCAGCGGCAGTCCAGCGATGAAAGCATCGATGAACACACCCGCGAAGCCCTCGCTCTTCCAGTAAGTGGGAAATAACATTACATCGTACTGGGCAAGCCTGTCATATCCTGTAGGTTGAGTGAAATCGAGATAACCTTGATAATGTACGTTGGGAAGCCCCTTCAGTCCCGATTCAAATGCAGGTCTGTAATGTTCATCCACCTTTCCATAGAAATCTACTATGAACTTTTCTGCCAATCCGTGACTATTGAGTTGCTTTGCCGCCTCTATGATATAGTCACAGCCCTTTCCTTGCATGATGCGCGAAAGGAACACGAAGCGGAAAACGCCTTTGGGCTGCCTAATGGCTGGATAATAGGGTATGGGCTTACAGTTGTAAATCTGTCTCACGCCCTTGATGCCGCACTCTTTCAATTGTGTGACCATGAGAGGGCTCTGGACAAGGGTATGCTTGGCAATTCCGAAGATATCGGCCCTGAAAATGCCCTTTTGGACATTGTCGGCAAAAGCGCCCCCTATCACCCAGTGGATAATGTCGCGCCGCAGGCCAAGAACTTTGAATAGTTTCAGAATGCCATACACATTCTTTGCCGAAGTGGAGAAAACAATGGTGGCCTTTGGCTGACTGATGAAAGCCCACAACGCTTGCAGGAACACCCATGGGTGGCGGTTCTTCTGATAGAAGTCCAGCACGGTCACCCGGCAGTACTTCCTGAGAGCCGTTATCAGATGCTGGTTTTTGGCCGTCTCGCCATCCACGGGTGGTTTCCCTTGGTTCACCCAGCCAACAAAAATTACGTTTTTCATCTTGTCAGTGCTGTTTTATATGCTTCATAATATTTTGCGGCACAAATCTCCATGGAGAAATGCTGCTCGTAGTGCTTCCGGATCCTTTCGCGCGGGATGCGCCCCTTTTCGCTGATGGCCTGCCGGACTCGTCTGTAGAACTCCTCGTCATCGAAACTGTCAGTCAGGTAGCCCGTGATGCCGTCCTCAACCACATCCACAACCCCTCCAGCCGGCGTGGAGATGGGTACGACCCCCATTGACATGGCTTCGAGCATCGTCATGGGTAGCCCTTCATAATCGCTTGAGAGGACAAAGAAGTCGGCCTGCTTCATATAGTCGCCCACATTGCTTTTCGGACCTAAGAGGAATATGCACTTGCTGTCTTTCAGCTCTGCCAGACACGCTTCGTAATGGTCGCCCAGCACTATCAGTATAAAGCGTTCGCCCTCCTTTTCCAATCGGAGGAAAGTGCGGAAGAGTCGTCCATGATTCTTCTGCGGATGATGGCGTGCCACATGGATAAAGACCGTTGTGTCTGGTTGATGTTTCAGCAAGTCTATCTCTTTTGTAACGGATGGTAAATCCTGCGTTACAGTGAGTGCCTCACTCCCATTCGGAATACATATATCATTATCGACATGATACGTTTCGCGATAGGACCCGCGGCATACCTCAGAGATGGTGACAGGCTTCACTCTGTTCCTGGTAAACAGATAGCACATGACGGACCGCTTGAGGAATCCGGACTTTTCTTCTATTCGCTTTGCCAAATTATGTATGGTATGGAAATAGTGCACTTGGGGAATTAACAATGCCGGAAAGAGCAGTAACACTGCACTAAAATGCGTATGAACCACATCGGGACGTTCTTGCCTGATAGTCTGATAAACTCTCCAAAAGGCTTTCATCTGCAGTCCTGTATGGCAATGGAGATTGACGTGACGCACACGGGGTGACAGGTCTTTCAAATAAAAGACATTGCTTGGGTCTGCATCGTCTAAGACAGAGACAAGCACAACCTCATCATCTTCTTTCGCCGCTAACCTATTGCAAAGGCTTACAGCAATGCGCTCAGCTCCCCCCCCTCCAAGCGAAAGTGATATGTGAAGTATCTTCATTGTCGTTGGTACTTATAACACTCTATATACTTCTCTGCAATGGGTTCCCATTGCATGTCTGGCATCCATGTTTCCATGATGTTCTTTCTCATCGCAAGCAGTTTCTTCTTGTCGGAATATAAAGTTATGATGCCCTCAGCAAGCTGGTCGGCGTCGCAAGGCTTCACCACGATGCCCGTCTTTCCATGCTCTACGGCATCTGCCAGTGCCCCCACATCGGTGACGACCATTGGCACCCCAAGGGTGAAGGCTGTCTGTACGACTCCGCTCTGCGTGGCATCCTTGTAAGGACAGACGGCAAACTCGCAAGCCCGCAGCATACCAACCAGTTCGCTGACGCTGATGTAGCGGTTGATGATGCTGACATAGTCCAGCCGGCGATATGGCTCCACGTCGAAATAGAATCTCCCGCCGCCGGCTATCACCACCATCAGTTCCGGATGCCCGCTGTGTACCCTCTTCATCGCTTCCAACAGATATTCCACCCCCTTGTATTCCACAATCTGACCGAAAAAGAGGATGAAGGGCTGCCCCCTCCCGTCCCTCCTCATGGGGATCTGGGGGGCTTGCGGCTGGACATGCAGGATGGCGCTATACATGCCCAGCTTGTTGATGAAGATATGGCTGTCGGGCACATGGTAATGTAATGCGAACGATGCCCTCTGCCTGTCGTTGAGCAACACCAACTTGAGGATGTGCCTAAAGGCCAGCTGTCTGTCAGCCTCTGCTTTCTTGTTTGCAAAACCCGAATGCTGGAAAGGGTCGTGCACGGTCAGCACCAGCTTCCGTTTCATCAGATACAGCAGTTTCTGTGTCAGGTGTGGCGGTCGTGTGAGATGTATCACATCCGGCTTCTGCAGCATGAAACGGATAATCATTCTCATCATAAGCAGCAGGTTCACAGGATGATATTTCTGCTTGTGCTTCTGATTAACGACGTAAACGCGCGAGAGGTCGAGCAAGTCATGGAACTCGCTGAACTCCGGGTAAATCTCCGTGGCAGGGTAGATGCCGGTATGGGGATACAATGTCTTAAGGTCAATCAGCGTAGAACGCTTACTGAACGACGCTATAGAGATATAGTATCGCACGTCATGCCCCATGCGCTGCAATGCTGCCACTAACGGGAAGTCGCAGTCGGCAAACGAGGGTGAACTGTAGTATATAATCTTCATCTGGAGGGGATTGGCGATTGACAAATTTACTATTTATTTTTCCTGTCTCCATAGAGCCATACGAACCTTTTCCTGAGCCGGAAATAGATGCCATCAATGAGGAAGGCGAAGAAATAAATCAGCGGCCTTTCCCAGAAGTGTCCGTGTGTGGCAAAGAACATGGCAAAGGCTTCCTTGAGGCATTCTTTGCTCACAAACCGCCTATAGAGATGTATCTTGTAGATAAAGAATGCGCGGTTAGTGGCGTAAATGTCCTCTTTGTCACCGAAATACATATATGCCCAGTTCAGCATCTCCACATCTGCCTTCAACTTGCGCTCTGCCATCTGGCGCGACATATCGGGCGTGATGTTCTGTGAACTCTGGCGCCAACAGACTCTGGCACCGGGGATGGTACACATGCCTTTCTCCCCACTGAATATAATCCACGTCGCCACGTCACTGCCCCAAGCCATGTCGTATCTCATGAAGCCGCCGCTGTGTTCATATATCCTGCGTGAGAAAACCTTCTCTACAGCAAATGCAAAATACCTTCCGGCATTCTTCCCCCGATAGAACCGATAAGACGACAGCACGGCAGGATAGTCTTCTTTCCGGCTTTCGAAATTTCCATGTTCGTCAATCCTGTCAATATCAAAATGATAGAGGTCGAATGAGCCCTTGGTTGTATCTATCTGACGGAGGAGCGCCTCTACGCAGCCGGACTCCATCACGTCGTCATCTGAGAACAGCCAGATGTAAGGTTCATTCTGACTCAGAGCTATGCAGCGCTCCCATTGCGCCACAAGGTCTGTGCCGCCCAGATTGCTGTCAAACCGTTGATACACCAAATCTATCTTGTCACGATAGACCTCTACGATGCGGTCTATCGGCTCAGGACTGCTGTCGTCACCCACATACAGGGTGAAGTCCTTGCATGTCTGCGCCGCTATCGAGTCGAGCGTTGCCGACAGGAATGTGGCCTTATAGGCGGGGATGACAATAGCAATACTATGATTCATGAGCAGTTAAAGCATTAAGTTTACGTTTTCGCAAAAGAAGGCGAATCAATCTCAACCTTTTTGATCTATTGATATGAACGTCGCAAATGTACAGTAAGAATGACCACATCACATATTGAATTGGACTGATCATCGGGAAAATCATTACCGACGGGATGGTCGTGAATATAATCAAAAGACTGACGTACAATGGAATAAGATGCCTGTATTTCACGGAGACATGAATCAGCAAAGCATAGCACACTATCACATAAATGACACCATATACCCACATCATGCCGATAAAGCCGACATCACTGACATAGAAACGGTACTCCTCCTCCAGTTCTGTCTTTAGCGAGAGCAAACTGCCGGAGACAGCAGAACCATGCCCTAAAATCGCCGCCTTCACCGACGAAAACGTTTCTGTCCAATAATAATTTGCCGAGAGGAAGCGTATGTAGTCTTTTCCGCTGTCAATGGATGTTTGTTTTTGAAAATATCCAAACAGCACATCCCAGTAGAAATATAATGCAACAATCGTGACAACACCTATCAGCAGGGGCCATACTTTCATCTTTCTCCTGCCCATGAAAAAAGACAGGAACAAGGTCAATAAGGCAGAGAACATCAGTTGTCTGGTTAATGTAAGATAGATAGACAGAAGCATTAGCGCAATGATGACGGGGTAATAGACTGTCATACTCCTGCGCAGCTTACACCAAAAGTAGAACAGACAAACCGCCGTGAAGATGCCATTGAGCCCTATATTAAAACGCCAGATGCCATTGCGATTTTCCGCCAATTCCTGATCAGCAGTTAAGTTTTCCTCGCCACGTATGCCAAACCAGGCATGCGGATAGGTGAATTGTTGAATCACTTGTACCAATAAGATGATAATGGCAATATACAACATTGCCTTCAAAAAGGAGCCTTCCTTCACTTTGTAATGGTGAAGCACGAAATAGAACAACCAAAGCAAAGACGGCAATGTTCCTTTTATACCATCCAAGATGGGTTGGCCATATTCAGAATGGGAATAGAACACGGAAGCGAAAGGCAGAACAGCCAGTGTCAGCACATAATAGCGGAAATGTTGCTTATTGGTCAACCCACCACCCCAAAACAAAAAATAGAGGAAGAAGAGCAAGAGAATGACGGCAAAAGTACGTGCAGTAGCTTTGAAAGTCAGCGGCCAGCCAGCAAAGCTGAAGCCACAGTTTAGGATGGTAAGCATTCCTATGATCAGGATGACTTCCCATGTCCTGCTACGTCCTGTTTTGAGCATAAAAGCTTTCATCATGTCGTTCTATCTCTTGGGTTCTTAATACAGTCTGTTTGATTTACCGTCAAATACATAGCGAAGGTCACGGGGACGCTCGTTTACTTTCTTAGCAGGTATGCCCGCAACAACTGCGTATGACTCAACGTCTTTCGTCACCACGCAACCAGCCCCTTCTATCAAAGCATTGTCGCCGATATTAGTGCCTGCACCCACCTTCAGCCGATGGATTCCCCTTATCTCTGTCTTGAAATGAAAGACTACGTTCTTGCCAATCTCTGCACCAAGAGCGCGATACACGAATCTTCTGACATGATGCGAGGGGATTAGCCCTACCTGATAGAGCATATACCGCTTCAATACTTGCCCATGAATCGCTTGGAAGGGGAACACCAAGACGATGAGCACCCACTTCAAATAAAGCAGCGCAACCAATACAGAAAGAATTACAATGGCTGATTTCATTCCTTTTTCTCCTTTATCTCTTTTTTATCAATCTGTCTTTCAGTCTTTCAACTTTCACATTGACGTATGCCACAGGCAGCACCAGCCATGCCAAAAATCGGTCGTTCAGAACTTCCTTTCTAAACTGAACATCCTTTCTCTTGAGCGCCCATATCAGGATGAGTGTCGTGGCTTCCATGCGCTGACGGAACGACTGTGGCTTGCATCGCCTTTTCATCACCAACCCGGCATAGTAGCGGTAGATATCGTACCCCCAGTCATCACCTTTCCGCCGACCTGTTTGTATCATTCCGCTCTCCAATATACGGTAGCAGCCCGTCTGTTCCGGCAACCAAATGAAGTCTCCCATCAGGGCGGCACACATGGTGTTGTCAAAATCCATTCTTACCGGACTGTTGGTGCGGTATTCAGATTCAAACACCTTATAGCGGTACATGCAGGAGAGCACCATGATGTAGTTGCCGTAACGGAGCAGCGTAGGCAGGTTGTCGCCGGAATGGGAACGGCCAGGAAAATCTTTTATAAATGGTCTGCTTATCGGATTCCCTTCACCATCAATGGTCTGAAAGTTGGTATAGACCAATGTCACCTGGGGATTGGCGTCTAAGGCGTCTGCCTGCTTTTGCAGTTTATGCGCGTCGGTCCAATAGTCGTCCCCATCACATAGGGCGACATAGTCTGTCTCATCTGTCACTTCCCGATAATATTTCAGTCTTCGCTTCTTAATACTATAATGATTGTATTTTAGCAGATAAACCGCAAAGTAGCAGTTTTTGTTCTCCTGATGGCGAGCCACCGTCAGGTGGTAGTCATCGGTTTCCTTTGTCCACTCTGTGTCAAAGTGGTCGTTCAGGTATTGTTTGATGACCTCTGGCTCCCCGTCCGTGCTGGCATCGTCCATAATGTGGCAGGCGAACGGAAAGCTCGTCTGCTGCATGCAAAAGCCATCCATGGTATCCTTGATATAGGATGTCTGGTTGTAAGTGTTGCACCACACGCAGACCTTAAAGGGGCTTATAGTTTGAACTTGTGCCATTATACTATTATCTTTTCTTCAGAATATCTATAATCTCTTTATATTCGTTCATCTTGAACAGCTTGCAGCAGGCGAAAAACACTGTCGCCCCTACAGCAATCTGCATGGGAAGCACAATCCAGTAGCTCAGGGGCAGGAACTTCAGGAACCAGACCGGCAGGGCGATGGCTATAGCCAATGCGTAGGAGGGGGCAATATCGCGCAACTGCATCCAAGAGCTATATCCCAACAGGCGGCCTGAGTAATGGGAGTTGAGGAAGTAGGCTATGATGCCTATCACAAGGTTAGCCATGAGCATGGGCATGATGCCTACAAAAGCACCGATAAACAGGGGCACCAAGGTGATGATTTTCTTAATGACCTCGAGTCCGAGGAACAGGTCGCTGCGTCCCTGCACCTGCAGCATGTTCAGGTTGATAGCGTGCAGCGGATAAAGGGTGCTGTTCAGACAGATAAGTGGCAGGTAGGTGGAAGCCTCGTGCCACTTGGGGCCAATCATGCAGTAGATGAGCGGCTCGCTGACTGCTGCGAGGGCGAACAGCAGGGTGGCGGTGATGAACATACTCATGCGGATGATGCGGCGGTAGACATACGTTATACGCTCCTTATCGTCTTGGATGTTGGACAACACAGGATAAGTGACGCGCTGCACCACCGTCGTCAGGTTCGACGAGAACAGATTGGCATAGTGGCGGGCACGGGTATATTGTCCCAGCGTGGCGGGGTTGTAGAATTTGCCGACCACGGCCTGATAGAGTTCCTTCCATACGGCATCGAGCAACGCGCTTAGCATCATCTTCCACCCGAAGCCAAAAAGGTCGTGGAAACTACTCTTAGAAAAACTAAACTGCGGCAGCCACCTATTATATATATATAGTAACAGGGTGGTCGCTACTTGCGACATGAGCTGCTGGGCTACCAGCGACCATACGCCAAAGCCCGCCAGTGCCATGCCTATGCCAACGATGCCGCTCAAAGCAGTGGCCGCAATCGTAATCTTCGTTTGCGTCTTGAAGTCAATGCGCTTGGTCAGGCGTGTCTGCTGCACCATGCCTAAGGCACCGATGATCAGGCCTAACGATGATGCCCGTACCAAAGCCGTCAGTTCTTCGCGCTCGAAGAAGGCAGCTATCCAAGGCGCACAGAGGAATATCACGACATAGAGCAACAGACTCATCGAGAGGTTGCAGATGAAGGCGGTGTTATAGTCCTCGTCGGTGGCATCCTTCTTGCGTATCAAGGCCGTGGTGAAGCCACAATTGACAAGTGCCGTGCATACCACGGTGACGATGCCCACCAGTCCTAACAGCCCATAGTCATCGGGCGACAGCAGACGGGCCAGCACAATGCCGATGATGAACTGCATGCCGTAGCGGGCGGCATTGTCCAAGGCCGACCAGCCCAAGCCCTTTACCGTCTTATCTTTTAGTGATTCTGCCATTCCTTTGGGACGTGTTCTTACCAATAACATCCGTTCTCGACCTGCGAGCCGTTCTTGATTTTCTCGTTGTCGTTAGGACGTATCCAATAGTTGTTGATTACTCTGCTGTACTCAGGCTGTTGCGTGAGCCACCGTTCACCGTAAACACCAAAAAGCATCTGCGTCCATCCTGCGAGGTGGAGTGCCACCTTTCCCCGGCGCTTCACATGCGCTGCCAGGCTCATGCCGTAGGCACCACATCCGATGATGGCCGCGTCGTATTCGCATTGGTCAATCTCATCCTCCATGTAGTGCAGGGCCTCAAACCAATCGCCGAACCGAGATGGCTCGCCTGCCAGCGTCTGTACGGCCTTGATGCAGATAAGCTCCTTGAACTCGGGCAGCACCTCGGGGTTGGTGAACAGCCGCTCGCGGTTATTCTCATATTGGTGCCTGATGCTCTCCAC
>Ga0247608_10002878_pt1 | contig 20746 bp, 20 predicted proteins | sample 176DNAGHGlowgp2_FD_193490 | JGI IMG/M metagenome (GOLD analysis project Ga0247608, IMG submission 193490) | Sheep rumen microbial communities from Palmerston North, Manawatu-Wanganui, New Zealand - 1766 DNA GHGlow gp2 | ecosystem: Host-associated > Mammals > Digestive system > Stomach > Rumen ...
ACCGCGTCTTTGTAATCTGATTCTTGTTGCCATAAATACGTTTTTTTAAGGGTTAAAAAATTCGGCGGCAAAAATACACTTTTTTATCATACTAACCACTATGTGTTGAAAGATTATTGACAACCGCACCAAAATTCCACATACACGGGCAGATGGTCGGCGAAGCCGCCGATGTAGCGAGGACCGAGGAAAGTGCGGTAGTTCTTTTTCCCGCCATATTTTTCATCGTCCACCAACAGGAAATCCGCATCGAAGATACGCGCCTCGCCGATCTGCCGCACGCCGGAACTGTCTGTCAGCCAGGTGTCTGACACGATAAACTGGTCCAGACAACCCCAAAAATCTTCATGTTTGTGAGAGCCTTGCAGACTCTGTTTCGCCATTGGCAGCATCAGATTGTAGAGGGTGTCGCGTGGCAGCCGCGTGCCGAACTCCTTCACCCGAAGAAAATCGTGCATACTCTCATCGGAGGGGTAATCGTTGAAGTCGCCGGTAATCAGAATCTTGGCGCGAGGGTTCTCCGCCATCAGCGAGTCCACGCAATGTCGCACCACAGAGGCGTAATGATTGCGTTTAGGTACGGTGGCCGCGTATCCGCCATAACGTGAGGTCCAGTGGTTGACCAGCACATGCAGCGAGTCATCCGACGGGAACTGCACCACGGAATAGAGGATGTCGCGGTTGCGAGCAAATGTGTCGAACGGGAAGACCACGGGAATTTTCCTGCTCCGCAGAATCCTCACGCAGCTGTCCCGGTAGAGCATTGCCACATCCACGCCGCGGCGGTCCGGGGAGTCATAGTGCACATATTTGTACCCGTACTTCCGCAGCGGCGAGTTGTAGCATAAATCTTTCAAAACCTGTTCGTTTTCAATTTCCGCCAAACCGACAAGCCACGGCGGGTCACCCATTCCCGCCGCCACAATCACTTTCCCAATCATTGCTATCTTCCGATAATACTTCCTGTAGGTCCAGTGATAGCTGCCTGTCGGTGTGAAATCGTCATCTGCGGTCAGACTGTCGTCCGATGGGTGGAACAGATTCTCCACATTGTAGAACATTATCCTGTGCAGGGTGTCTGTCGGCTGTGACCAGCTGTACATGCACCATATTATACTGCATATCAAAAAACAATTTCGTTTCATTTTTTTTGTCTTCAATTTGTTGCGACAAAGATACAACAAAAAAACACCGTTGTCAAGTGTTTTTCAAACTTTTTTTTAATATGCTAATAACAAAACAGTTGCAATTATAAAATTACAAATATTAAATCTATATTTAACAATTATTTGTTAAATATAAAGACAGGTTTGGAAGAAAATAGGAGAAAAAGGAGCAATTTACCTAGAAAACGGATGGCTTTCGCAAGGGAGTGCGGCCAATGGGTGATAGTCACCCTTCAGGCCAATCGGTGTGGCATTGCGGATGTCGTAAACGATTTGAATACATGGGCGCACTTCATCCAAGCCGAATCCATCCCCGGCCAAAATCCGGCGATAGCTTTCGGTATGCAGGTCTGTGAAACCGTCGCTGAACTCGAACGGCTCCCCATTGATGACAATTTGCCGGAATGTGGTCTTTCCGCTTTCCAGAATCTCTTTTGGTAATGTTTTTCTGTTGATACTCAAGAAGTAACGAACTCTTGCCTTATCAAAGCGGATGAAACCGGCAACACGATCATGAGAAGATATATGAACGATGTTCTCTTGCACATTGCCGAAAATATGGCACAGCATGTCATAGAAATGGATGCCGATGTTGGTCGCGATGCCCCCGCTTTTGCTTTCAGCCCCTTTCCAACTGGTATAATACCAATGGCCGCGAGACGTAATATACGTCAAATCAACATCATACACAATATTTTGCGGAGCATTGTCCACTTTTGCTTTTAAGGCTTTGATTGCGGGGTGCAGGCGGAGCTGCAAGATATTATACACCTTCTTGCCGGTCTCATTCTCAACATTTTGTAGAACATCCACATTCCATGGGTTAAGGACAAGCGGTTTTTCGCAAATGACATCTGTACCCAAGCGCAGCGCATAGCGGGTATGCGCGTCATGCAGGTAGTTGGGTGTGCATACAGAAATGATATCCAACTGGTTGCCATTCTGTTTTAATTTAGAAACATGCCGGTCGAAAAGTTCCATTTCGGTGAAGAAAGCCGCTTCCGGAAAATAGCTGTCTATGATACCCACACTATCTGACTTGTCGTACGCGGCAACCATCTGGTTACCAGTTTCTTTGATAGCCTTTAAATGTCTGGGAGCCACATAACCGCCCACTCCGAAAACAGCAAAATTCTTCATACTTTTCTTGTCAAAAAATGAGGCGCAAAAGTACAATTTTTAGTTCAAGGTTCAAAATTCAAAGTTCAAGGTTCAAAGTTTAAGGGTTTGGTCAACAGATATGGTCTATATTAAAAAAGTGTACTTTTGCACCCCCTTTATAATATTGAACATGGGTTGGATAGAATTATTGCTCTTGTCGTTGAGTCTGGCGATGGATTGTTTTGCTATCAGTTGCGTGATAGGGATGCTGCAACCGTCATTAAAACGGGCATACGTGTTGCGTTTCGCGCTGGCTTTCGGCATTTTTCAAGGAGGAATGCCCCTTATCGGATGGTTGTTCGGCGAGTCGTTGCTGGGACCACTGGGGAAAGCCGCTCCATTTATCGCATTCGGGATCTTGGCGTATATTGGGGGCAAAATGCTGATAGAAAGTTTTAAGAAAGACGTGAACGAACAACCTGAACATCTGGATATTACGAAGTGGAAGAACGTCATTTTGCTGGCCGTGGCCACGAGCATCGATGCTTTGGCCGTGGGGTTCAGCTTCGCGATGATCCACGAAGAACACGTCACCCGCGCTTTTCTGACCATCGGCATCACTTCGTTTGTTGTTTCGTTCTTGGCCTACACCTTCGTGCGGAAACTCACCAATCCGAGAATCGGACAATACGCGGAGATTGTGGGTGGCGTTGTGTTGATACTTATCGGGGTTAAAATTCTCTTAGGATAAGAATACTGAAGACCATAGCGAAGTGCTTTTCTGAAAATTCATGCAAAAAACAGATGGTGCGTATGTAATTTTTGTATTTTTGCCGCCAGTTGATTATGAAAAAGATTCTGACCATATTCCTCCTTTCCACATTAGGATGCTTTGCCTTTGCTCAGGGTACAGTCCACTATGACATTGAACCTGGAATTGTAAAGATCCAAGAAGATTATATCAACAACTGGCGGAAAGTTGGGGAAATCAATGGCTACCGCATCCAAATTGCCGCCTATTCGGGCGTGAATTCCAAATCCCAGGCCGAATACGCCAAAAACAGTTTCAACAATCTCTTCCCTTACACCCGTGCCTATCTCATCTATAACGAACCCTATTTCAAAGTGCGGGTGGGCAATTATTACTCACGTTTGCAAGCATATAAAGACCTGGAAACCATAAAATTAACTTATCCAAGCGCATACATCGTCCCCGATAAAATCAGTTATCGATAATTTGAGACATGATACTTGGGAAGGAAAAGCTCCTTCCTTTATTATGCATTATGAATTACGCATTCTTAATTTATAAATGTCCAGCACATTCTGCATGAGCATCGCTATGGTCATGGGTCCCACGCCGCCAGGGACGGGGGTGCAGGCTCTGAGCCTTTTTTCCAATTCCGGACGGGTTTCCTCGCTATAGACATCTCCCTGCAGTTTGCCGTTCACGCGGTTCATAGCCACGTCAATAAGGACGGCTCCCTGTTTGAAGTCGTAGGGTTGGAGCAGATTCGGGCAGCCGACGGCGGTAATGACAATATCACCGATATGCGCGATTTCTGACAGGTTTTTCGTGCGGGAGTGGCACAGCGTGACCGTTGCGTTGCTGTGGATCAGCAGCTGTGCGGTAGGCTCGCCCACCAGTTGACTGCGTCCAATCATTACCACATGTTCGCCCGCGACCTCTATCCCGTTGGTTTTTAGTAAAGTAATAATCCCTTTCGGGGTGCATGGCATCACGTATGGTTCGCCCAGGTGCAGCAATCCGACATTCATCAGATGCAGTCCGTCAGCGTCCTTGCGGTAGTCGATAAAATCAAGGACCCGAGCTGAATTATAGTGGTCGGGCAGGGGCAGTTGGATGAGGATGGCATCAACGGCGTCATTGCGGTTGCATTCGTCAATCATCACCATTAGTTCGCTCTCGGACGTGGTGTCAGGTAAGAGATGCGTCACGCAATCCATGCCCAACGAACGACAAGTCTTGTCTTTGCTATGCACGTAGGAGAGACTGTCGGGACGGTCACCAACGAGAAAAATGTCCAATCTCGGAGGACGTTGACCTTTGGCTTTGATTTCCGCAACCTCTTTGGCGATTTTGTCTTTCACCACTTGTGCGCATATTTTTCCGTCAATAATTCTCATAGTCGTAAAATTAACCGTTAAAATTCATCGTTTTTTTTCATCGTTTCATCACCTTTCATCGCGAATAATATTTTATCACTTTCTCCAACGTCTCACGACAGACAGGGCAGAAATCGTTGTAGCTAATGCTGTTCATAGTACAATGCAGCGTGGGACGATAAACCCCTTTAGCCACGTAACCGCCTCCTTCATAAACTCCCACACGGTTGTAGTCAGGATGGTTTTTGGTGACGGGCGGAGTAGGGATGGGGGTGCCGCTTTCCACTTTGTCCTTCCATTTGGAATCGAAATCCACCAGCGTGGTCAGATTGGGTTCCGTGGGCTCGACACCGGCAGGGTAGAAGTCTTGCACAGAGACCTCGGAGGTGTAGTACTCATCGGCAAGTCCGCCGATGAGGTGTCCCATCTCGTGAACCACCACATAATCAGGATATTCACCGTGGTTATAGACGGTACAGTAAAAGTTGTAGATGCCGCCGCCGCCGTATTTCTCGCTGTTGCAGATGATGATGATGGCATCGTAGGGCGCGTCGTCGGCCACCTCGTGCAGGTTCCAAACACCCATGCACATCAGGTAGCGGTCGAGGTCGATAGCGTTATAGGTGCAGTTAAGCAACGTGTTGACATAGAAATTGTTCTGCGGTTGTGTGATGCCCGACTGTTCCGAAAAGCCCTTGATGGCACGGATGTTCACGTGACGGCGATTTTCCTTATACGGAGTACACTTCATCACGTACTTGGCGAAGCGTTTCATATCGTACCGAAGCGTTTTCGCGTCACTTTTGGCGTAACCATCGGGGATAAAGAGAATGTCGATGGCCTTTTTGGGTGAATTACCCTTGTGAAGGTTCATGACGGCATACTCCTTCTTCGCCAATTGAAGAGGAAGATGACGGGGATCTAACACCGTGTCTTTCAATACGGTAGCTTTGCGATAGCGGTCAAAGGAGGTGAGGCGCACGCGTACCGGATTTTTCGGCATGGGCATGTTGACGCACTCTTCCATACGGGCGATCTCCGTCTCGCCGCGTTCCGTAGTGCGGTACTCCGTGAAAAGGCAGGAGTAGCTGCGGCTGTAAATCAGCTTCTGTGAGGCATTGTCAAGCACCTCGATGAGGATGTCCCCGTAGTGGTAAGGTTCAACCAGTTGCGAACGTGTGCCGTTCCAATGGTTCACCAGCGTGAAATGGTCGATTTGCAACTGCTCTACATTCTTGTTTCCAATATGTAGATAGTTGATTCTTAATGTTTTATCAACAAAATAGTCGTTGAAATGCTGGGCATGGGCAAACGTAATGCCGCACAGAAGCAAAATCAGGAGTGCAATAATATTCTTCCTCATATTTAAAATATAATTTTCGGACGGCAAAGGTACACAAAATCCGAATATAAAAAAAGACCCGCAATCGCGGGTCTTTTATAAGAATTAATCATCAATTCCGATGAAATTTCCGTTCTTGTCGAAAACCAAGTCAACCTCAAGTGGGACGTTAAGCCCAACTTTATAACGGTTGTTTTCTAACTCGATATCTTCAATGTATGCCATTGGGTAATTGGCGGTCACGTAGCTGTCGATACTGGTAGGATAAAAACCCGTGGGCACCGGTCTGCCTTCGCAATCCACTTTCTTCCATGCGCCGTTAAGTCTAAAATCCACATCCGTGCCATCAACCAAATCCACATCGTAACTATCGTCGTCTTTGATGACAGACAAAATGTCAATTCCCGGGAAATAGGTGTTGAGGAACGTTTTTGCCTTAGTCGGAAGCTTGTCGCCGGTAACAGGCTTGTCATCACAAGACACGAAAGCGGTCATAGCCACAACACTTAATAAAATCAAAAATAACTTTTTCATTGCTTAATAATCTAGATTAAAAATGTGAATTAAATATACAAATCAGATGACGATGGATTAATCATCAGCCCCCATGAAGTTGCCATTTTTGTCAAAAACTAAATCAAGGTCGTTGTTCAACTCCACCTCGTAGCGTTTATGCTCGTACTTGACATGAGTGGCGAAATTCATCGGGAATTTGGCGGCAAGATATTTGGCGGTGTTGGCGGGAAGGATGCCGTCGGGCAGCGGGTTCAAACCACAATCGACCTTAATCCACTGGCCACCATGACTGAATTCCAGTTCCGTGCCGTCAAACAATACTGCATCATATTGGAATCCGTCCTTCCGCACGGAAAGCACATCCACTCCATTGAAATGGGCGGCGATGAACTGTTTGGCTTGAGCGGGCAGTTTGTCGGGAGACACGACCCTGTCACACGACACAAACGCGCTCATGGTGATAAAACTCATCAATACTAAAAGGTATTTTTTCATTGTTAAGAATATTAATATTAATCTGAATGATTCACTCTAGACAAACTTTGACATAGACCATTCACTATTGCCTGTTGCCTATTGCCTGTTGCCTTATCTCTTAGTCGTCGTATGTAAGGAATCTGCCGTTCTTGTCGAATTTCAGTTCCAAGTCGGTGTTCAATTCGACATCGTAACCGCCGTATTTCTTATCGATTTTGACAATCATAGTGTTGGGGAAATTCGTTTTCACATACTTGGAAATAGCAGTGGGAATGACAGAGGCGGGAACAGCGGAACCGGGGCATTTCACCTCTTTCCAATCACCTTGAAGGGTGAATTCCACTTTCGTGCCATTGCCAAGATAGACTTCGTAGTCGTCATCCACCGTGGCGGAAAGAAACTCAACACCGCTGAAATGCGTATTGATGAACTGCTGTGCTTTCTGAGGCAGTTGCTGGAACGTGACAGGTCTGTCGTTGGCCGCAAACACATTGAGCGTCATTAATCCCAATAATAAAACAAATAGTTTCTTCATTTTTTTACAATGTGAGTTCTAAACTAAAATCGCCTTGCTGCGGGCAGAACTCTTTGACCCAAACATGACTTTTTTTGAAAGCGCAAAAATAACTTTTTTTATATGCAAACATTAAGTTAATTTTCTGACGCGACGTATGTGACTTTTGAAGTAGTGGATAGTTTAAACTTTAACTACTAATTAACAAGTTTTTTCTTTCGAATCCCAAAAGTAATTCCCTTCTCCACGGACTTTCCGGCGGACTTCAGGACAAGGTAATAGAGCACCACGCCTAACACCCCGATTCCGACACTCAACAACTCCTTGTGGGTGAGTGCGTAACAGCTGAAGAGCAACACAAGCAATACAACAAGTGGCAGCACATAGGCCAATATCACCGCCTTGTTGCCTGCCGAGGTTTCCAACAGCAGCTCCACGGTCTCCCCTATTTGGTACTCCTCTTGTCGGGTATTTTTCACGGTGATGATTTCCTGCCGGCGATCGGAGGGGATGCAGATGCTTTTGGCGTGGCAGCCGCTGCATGCGGAGCTCACGATGATTTCCACGCTGATGTCGTCGCCGTTGACGGCGCGAACGATGCCTTCTCGGCAGATGTTGTTTTCTTCGTTCATATTTGTTCTTTTGTCTTTGTCAAGCCCCACACTGCGCTTCGCTTGTCGTTATCGCTGACTCCGCAGTCCGGTCCTATCTCCTGTGTTAAGCCCCACACTGCGCTTCGCTTGTGTGGGGTTATTAGCGCTTCGCGCGTCTTGCCCCTTCGGGGCTGCTTAAGGAATTATGTTTCAATATAATGTGGCTTTTTCGACACAACTACTAACTGCTAACTGCTAACTGCTAACTAAACAATAGTCTCGCCATCTCCTCTACCTTCGTGATTGGCACGATTTGCAGATTATAGTCGGAGGTTCGGATACCTTTGAGGTTGTATTTGGAGACGAACATGCGGGTGAAACCGAGTTTGTCGGCCTCGGCGATGCGTTGGGCGATGCGCGTCACGGGACGTACCTCGCCGCTCAAGCCCATCTCGCCGGCGAAACAGGTCTTGTTGTCGAGGGCGATGTCCAAGGCGGACGACAGGATGGCGGCCACGATAGCCACGCTGATGGCGGGGTCTTCAACGCGCAGTCCGCCTGCGATGTTCAGGAAGACGTCCTTGGCGCCCAATTTGAACCGGCATCGCTTCTCCAGCACAGCCAGCAGCATGTTCATGCGGCGGACATCGTAGCCCGTGGCGGACCGTTGCGGCGTGCCATACACCGCCGTGCTCACCAGCGCCTGCGTTTCAATCATCATCGGGCGGTTGCCCTCCAGAATGCAGGCGATGGCGTTGCCGCTGTAGTCTTCATCGTGCTGGGAGACAAGGATTTCCGATGGGTTTGTCACCTCACGAAGACCATCCTGGAGCATCTCGAAGATGCCCAATTCGGCGGTAGATCCAAACCGGTTTTTGATACAACGTACCATACGGTAGCCGTAGTGCTGGTCGCCCTCGAACTGCAGCACCGTATCCACGATGTGTTCCAGCAGTTTCGGGCCGGCCAAGGATCCATCTTTCGTGATGTGACCGATAAGGAAGACGGGGCAGGCGGTGCGTTTGGCGAAGTGCTGGAACTCAGCCGCGCACTCCTTCAGCTGGGAAATGGAACCCGCCGCCGACTCAATAAGATCGCTCTGCATCGTTTGGATGGAATCCACAATGAGAATGTCAGGCTGTAATGCTTCTATATGTTTGAAAATCTGTTGGGTGCTGGTTTCGGTGAGAACATAGCAGTGCGGGGCGGGGTTGCTTGACAATCTTGCGGCGCGCATTTTGAGCTGAGCTTCGCTCTCCTCGCCGGAAACGTAGAGTATTTTCTGTCCTTGCAGATGCAACGCCATCTGAAGCAGCAGGGTGGATTTGCCGATGCCCGGTTCGCCGCCCAAAAGGACGATGGAACCGCGGACGATGCCGCCGCCCAACACGCGGTCGAACTCGGCGAATCCGGTTTCCGTGCGCGGGAATTTCGTAAGCTCAATGTCATCAATGACCTTGGGGGCACTTTGCGTGACAACAGGGGAATAATGGCCTTTTGAGGCGGTTGCGGACTCCGACAGGATGACCTCTTCCTCAAAGGTGTTCCACTCGTTACATTCGGGGCAACGGCCCAGCCATTTCGCTGATTGTGCCCCGCAGTTCTTGCAATAGTACATGGTTTTGCTCTTCGCCATAATATCAGTCAGTTTTTAGAACGGCAAAAATACATCTTTTTCCATTCATAAAAATACTATCTTTGCCCCCGAATTCAGAAACTTTAAAATTCAAGAAAATATGAAAGACAACATCACCATGAGTTTGAATCCGCTCGTGAATTATTTCAAGAAGAGTCATAAAGAATTCACAAAGGCGGATATGATTAAATATGTGGAAGAGAACAACATTCCGATGGTTAACTTCCATTATGTCGCCGGTGACGGCCGCATCAAGACGTTGGGTTTCGTGTTGCACAGCCGCGAGTATCTGGAACAGATTCTCTCCAACGGCGAGCGTGTGGATGGCTCCAACATATTCCCCGCCTTTATCCATGCAGGCTCCAGCGACCTCTACGTGATTCCGCGCTTCTCCACCGCCTTCCTGAACCCTTTCACCGAGATCCCCACTCTTTCCTTCCTTTGTTCTTATTATAACAATGAGGGAAAACCGCTGGAGAACTCCCCGGAATACATCCTGCGCAAGGCTGCCAAATCGTTCACCGAAGTGACGGGTAACTACTTCCAAGCCATGGGCGAACTTGAATATTATGTCATCGGTGAAGAGGATGACTTGTTCACCATTCCGGACCAGAAGGGCTACCACGAATCCTCCCCGTTTACCAAATTCGAGCAATTCCGTGCCGAATGCATGCTTAATATTGCCAAAATGGGCGGTTTGATCAAATACGGTCACTCCGAAGTGGGCAACTTCACCATGGATGGCAAGATTTACGAGCAGAACGAAATCGAATTTCTGGTTACGGACGTGCAGGATGCCGCCGACCAGCTGATCCTGGCCAAGTGGGTTATCCGCAACCTGGCATACGAATATGGCTTCGACGTGACCTTCTCGCCGAAGATCACGGCTGGCAAGGCCGGTAGCGGATTGCACATCCACACCTGCATCGTCGATGGCAAGGGCAAGAACCAGATGGTGACGAAGGGCAAGCTCAACTCCATCGCCAAGACCGCCATCGCCGGTTACATGACTTGCGCCGGTTCTCTGACGGCTTTCGGCAACACTAACCCCACCTCCTATTTCCGCCTTGTGCCACATCAGGAGGCACCCACATCTGTATGCTGGGGTGACCGTAACCGTTCCGTTCTGGTGCGCGTCCCGCTGGGCTGGACCCATAAGAACGACATCGTTGCGGAATTGAACCCGCTGGAGAAAGCCGTCAACAAAGACCGCTCCCAGAAACAGACCGTGGAGTTCCGTTGTCCTGACGGCTCCGCCGACCTGTACCTGCTCCTCGCCGGTCTGGTTTGCGCCGCACGCCACGGCTTCGAGATGGAGAACGCCCTCGAATTCGCCAAGAAGACATACGTGGACGTCGATATCCACCGCGCCGAGAACAAAGCCCTCGTGGAGAGCCTCGCCCAACTGCCGACCTCCTGCTGGGAGTCTGCCGATGAACTCAGCGCCCACCGCGAAATCTTCGAACGTTACGGTGTTTTCGATCGCTCTATGATCGATGACATCATCAAACAACTCAAATCCTTCAATGACAAAAACATCCGTAACGAAATTGTCAAGAATCCGGATTTGATGATGAAGATTGTGAAAGAATTTTTCTATTGTGGTTAATAATTGAAACCCATGATAAAAAAAGCAGAGGCGTGATAAACGTCTCTGCTTTTTTTATTCTGAAAATTATCGGGAGCTTATCAATAAAAATGTATTTTTGCAATACTGTTTATCAATAATTTTGGAATAATGAAAAGTCTGAAAATCATCAAGAAAGAATACCAGCGGGTCGGTTATGACGCGCAAGACATTGAACCTGTGGAATATACGGAAGGCTATGCGGAATATGACGATCGCGGGCTGCTCGTCCGCGAGGAGCGTTATGAGCCAGATGGAACACTCAACACCTTGACTGTCAATACATACGGTGAAAATGGAGCCTTGCTTCAAACCGAACAACTGGATCAAGATGACATTCTGCTGCAAAAAACGGTGAACCAATACGATGAGAAACAGCGCCTCACTGCCCAGTCGAACTACTACGGCGACGCCTCTGAAGAATATGTCACCAAATTCTACTATGACGATGACGACAACGTGGTGAAACAAGAGGTTTATGTGAATGGCGAGCTTGATTACGTGGAAAAGATCTCCACGTACGTGAACGGCCTGCCAGACACAGTGACCGAAAACGATGACTACGGCAAGCCGATGTATATCCATCATTATCAGTATGATGAGAAGGGACAAGTGACCGTCTATGTCCGTGATGAGGTGCAAAACAACGACCGCCGCACATACGAATTCACCTACAACGAGAACGGCGACCGTGTGAAGGAACTGATTTACAACTACGATATGAAACTGATTGCCAAGGTGAACCGCACGTTTGATGAGCAAAACCGCCAGACCGAGATTGTGGAGGAGGATTTAGACTCCTATCGCCGCATCACTATGGAATATGACGGTGAGAAGGTGGTGAAAAACACGATGTTCAACAAAGAGGGCGAAATCACCGGTTGGGCAGAGTACGAATATGCCGACGACGGCCGGCAGAGCATGGCCCGCGAATTCATCCACGATGAGGTAGAACCGGAAAATTTCCGATTGCTGCGGGAAACGAATTATGTTCGCGAGTAGTAAAATCCATGGCATACACGAAAAAAGACGTAAGACGTGAGACGTAAGACTTTGGAAATATTCCAAGCCTAAGTCCTAAGTCTTAAGTCCTAAGTCTTTAATACCCCATTGCCTATTCCCTAAAAAATAGTATCTTTGCGGCTTAAAATTTTTAGACGATGTTACAGATCCAACTTTTAAGAGATAATCCCCAAGAGGTTATTGACAGACTGAAAATCAAGAATTTCGATGCCACGGAGTTGGTGGCTGAAATTCGCGAATTAGATAGCGAAAACCGCAACTTAAAGAAGAAAATCGACGACAACCTGATGGCGCAGAACCAAGGTGCCAAGAAAATCGGACAACTCTTCAAGGAGGGCAAACGCGATGAGGCGGAAACCCTTAAAGCCGAAATGGCCACATTGAAAGAGAGCGAGCGTACCGACCGTGCCAAGCTGCAGGAGCAGGAAGAGCTGCTGCAGAGCAAGATGGTGCTGCTGCCCAACCTGCCCAACGCCGCCGTCGCCCCGGGCAAAGGTGCTGAAGACAACGAGATCGTCTATACGCAGGGCGATGCCTCCAACCTGCCAGAAGGCGCACTCCCGCACTGGGAACTCGTGAAGAAATACGACATCATCGATTTTGAGCTCGGCACCAAGATCACCGGCGCCGGCTTCCCCGTATATAAGGGCAAAGGCGCACGCCTGCAACGCGCCCTCATCGACTTTTTCCTTGACGAGGCCACCGCTGCCGGCTTCGTGGAAATCCAACCTCCCTATATGGTGAACGAGGATTCCGCATACGGTACGGGGCAACTGCCTGACAAAGAGGGACAGATGTACCACTGCCAGGTGGATAACTTCTACCTTATCCCCACCGCTGAGGTGCCCGTCACCAACATTTACCGCGATGTCATTCTCAAGGAGAGCGACTTCCCGTTGAAGAACTGCGCTTATTCTGCCTGTTTCCGTCGTGAGGCGGGTTCCTACGGCAAAGATGTGCGCGGCCTCAACCGTCTGCACCAGTTTGACAAAATCGAGATCGTGACCATCGAGCACCCTGACCGCTCTTACGAGACGTTGGAGGAGATGACCAACCATGGCAAGATGTTGCTCACTAAGCTCGGTCTGCCGTTCCGCGTGCTGCGTCTCTGCGGCGGCGACATCAGTTTCACCTCCGCCCTCACTTACGATTTGGAAGTCTATTCCAAGGCTCAGCAGAAATGGCTGGAGGTCAGTTCCGTGTCCAATTTCGAATCTTATCAGGCAAACCGTCTGAAACTGAGATACAAAGACGCCACGGGAAAGACAAAACTCGCCCACACGCTCAACGGTAGTGCTTTGGCTTTGCCGCGTGTGCTCGCCGCCCTGCTCGAAAACAACCAAACCGACAAGGGCATCGTCATCCCCGAAGTGCTTCGTCCTTACACCCGTTTCGACATCATCGACTAACCCCGGATGAAAAAAGTTATTGTCATACTCTTGCTGCTCTTCTCCTGCGCAAGTATCGCCGTTGCGCAACAAAGCCAGGAAGAGCAGCTTGCTTTGCAGTATTACAAGGACAAGGAATACGACAAGGCGGTGGAACTGTTTGAGAAAATCCACGCCAAAAAGCCGGATTCCTACATCTACTACTATTATTTCTACTCCTTGCTGGAACTTGAGCGTTACGACGATGCGGAGAAGATGCTCAAGAAGCAGGTCAGAGCCTATCCAAACACTCCCCGCTACAAAGTTGACCTGGGCTTTGTCTATGAACGCTCCGGAGAAAACGCCAAAGCAGAGAAGCTCTATCAGGAGTGCCTGAAAAACCTGCCTGCAAAAGAAACCGCTGTCAATGAGCTGAACAACGCCTTCATGTCGAGAGGCAAATACGATTATGCTGCGGAAACCATTCTGAAAGGCCGTAAATTGCTCAACAATGAGCAGTTGCTTTCCAAAAACCTCATCAACATATACAAATTGCAGCATCATAACGATAAAATCATCGATGAGGTTATCGCGTTGGTGAAAACAGACAATGAGAAGTATGAAAAAGAGGTGCAGACCGCCATTCAGGATCTGCTGCTCGATGACGAGGACAACCAGCAGTATATGTCCATCCGTACGGCATTGCAGAAGTTTTCACAAAAGAATCCTTCAAACATACTTTGTATCAAAGAATTATATTGGATAAGCCAATTGCACAAAGATTTTGAAGAGGCTTTCGTTTTGGCCAAGGCATTGGACAAACGGCTGAAGATGGAGGGTATTTTCACCTACGAACTGGCCACCGTGGCTGCCGAAAATCGCGACTACAACACGGCCATTGAGGCTTTGAACTATATCATCAAAAAGGGAGAGGATACGCACAATTATATACAAGCCAAGATGAAAATCCTGGATGTCAAGTATATGCAACTCACGGAGTCCTCACCGGTGAAGATGGTTGATGCCATCAATTTGGAGCAGGACTTCCGTAAGGCACTGGAGGAAAACGGCATCCATTCCGGCACGTTAGACTGGATCCGCAAATACGCCCATCTGTTGGCTTTTTACGTGAACAAACCGCAAGAAGCGATTGATGTGCTCAACCAGGCGATGGCTGCCACTCGCGACAACAAGGAGAAAAACCAGTACAAAATCGATCTCGCCGATGTGCAGCTCTACACCGGTGAAATTTGGGACGCCTCCCTCAACTATTCGCAAGTGGATAAAGACCTGCCCAATGATGTGTTGGGCAACGAGGCGAAGTTCAAGAACGCCAAACTTTCGTTTTATATCGGTGAGTTCAATTGGGCGAAAAGCCAACTCGATGTGCTTGCTGCCGCCACTTCCAAACTTATCGCCAACGACGCCATCTACTCCTCCATGCTTATTTCCGACAACCTTGAAGAGGAGGAAGAGGATGAGTCTGATACCACGGGGGCATTGTTCAGCAACTCCGAAGGCAACCTTGCCTTGAAAATGTATGCCAAAGCCGAGTTTCTGATTTTCCAGAATAAGGATGATGAAGCGCTCAGAGCTCTTGACTCTGTGATGCTTCTTTCACCATTCGGCACCTTGGTGGATGACGCCCTTTACCAGAAAGCCCTCATCCTCATCAAGCAAAAAAGCTATTTTGAGGCGGAGAAACTGTTGAAGCGGGTCATTGAAAATTACGGTGACCAGCTGTTGGCTGACGACGCGGTGTTCAAACTGGCGGAACTTTATGAGTACTATCTCAAAGACATCTCGCAAGCCATGGAATATTACCAGAAAATTCTCAAAGATTATAGCGACAGTTTATATGTTGTGCAGGCGCGAAACCGCTACCGGACGTTGCGCGGCGACAATGTGAATTAGCCCTTCTTCTTACAACGAAAAAAATTGTATTTTCGCGATTTAAAATTTCAGATAATTGGAAACTATCGATAGAACAAAAGAACTTGAAACGAAACCGATCGGGCATTTGTTGTGGATGTATGCTCTTCCCGCGGTAATTAGCCAGATCATTGCCTCCATATACAATATTGTGGACAGAATCTTCATCGGACACGGTGTAGGAGCTTTAGCCATTGCCGGTTTGGCCATCACTTTCCCGCTGATGAACATCATCCATGCTTTCGGATCTCTCATCGGAGTGGGTTCGGCGGCGCGCATGTCTATTGTGTTGGGTAAGAAAGACCAGGAATGGGCGGAGAATATTTTGGGTAACAGCTTGATATTCACGTTTATACTTAGTGGTTTTGTGGTTCTGTTCTGCTATCTTTTCCTGGATCGCATTCTGTTGCTCTTTGGAGCCACGGCAGAAACGGTTGCATACGCACGGGAGTATATGATTTACATTTTGCCGGGGATGTTTTTGATCACGGTGACGTTCAACCTCACCGGTCTGATCCGGGCTTCCGGTTATCCCACCAAATCCATGCTGATCATGGCGGGCGGTGCCATTTTCAACATCATTCTGGATCCGATTTTCATCTTTGCCCTTGATTTGGGTATTAAAGGTGCGGCCATCGCCTCCACCATCTCCATTTTTGCCATGGCGCTGGTCTCTATCCTGCATTTCGTGCAACCGTCCTCTTTCATCCGTTTCAAATCGCACGCCTGGAAGCTGAAAGGTTATATTTTCAAGAATATCACCCTCATCGGCATGAGTCCGTTCCTGATGAATCTGGCCGCTGCCGGTGTGGTTGCCATCCTCAATTCGCAGCTCCTGTTCTATGGCGGTGACTACGCGGTTGGCACTTACGGCATCTGCAATACATACGGCAACTTGCTGGTTCTCATAATTATAGGAGTTTGTCAAGGTATGCAGCCAATTGCCGGTTATAACTACGGTGCGGGTCGCGGTGACCGGTTGAAACATGTCTATGGTCTGACTATGTGGATTTGCGTGGCCATCGGTTTGTTGGGTAGCATCGTATTTTGCGCTTTCCCGCGCACAATGATGCGGGTCTTTACCACTGACAGCCACATGATAGAGCTGGGTAGAACCGCATTGCGTTACAGCATGGTGATGTTCCCGCTCATCGGCTTCACTATCGTCAACTCCAACTTCTTCCAATCCATCGACAAACCATGGGTGGCCATCACTACCAGTCTGTCACGTCAGGTCATCTTTCTCATTCCCATGAGTATTCTCATTCCTATGCTTTTCATTCACCTCGGATTGAATGGACTCAACGGGGTCTGGATTTCGCTGACCATCTCCGATGTTCTCGGAGCCGTTCTCGCAGCCATCCTTCTTTTCACTCAACGCCATGTGTTCTCAATTCAGAGCGATGAATTATGAATTATGAATTGTGAATTATGAATTATTACATCGATACCCATGCTCACCTGTACCGTGAATACTACCCTGAAGATCTGCAGGGAGTGATTCAGCGTGCGGTGGATGCGCGCGTGGAGCGGGTGCTGCTCGCCTGTGTGGATGCTCAAACCCCGCCGATGATTGCCGAGGCTGTGGAACTGTTTCCGGAGAACATCTTCGGACTTATCGGACTGCATCCTTCCGATGTGAAGGAGGACTACGAGGCGCAACTGGCGGAGCTGGAAACGCACATTGGCGACCGCAACATTGTCGGCATCGGGGAAATAGGACTGGACTTTTACCACGACCGCGACTTTGAGCAGGAACAGCTGACCGTCTTCCAAACGCAATTGGATTGGGCCCGTGACCGCAAGATGCCTCTGTCGCTGCACATCCGCAACGGATACAGTGAGGCCATCCCGATTTTGAATGAATATCCGATAGGATCATTGCGCGGTGTCCTTCACTGCTTCTCAGGCGGTATCCAAGAGGCGGAATGGGCGGCGAAACACGGTTTCGTGATCGGCATTGGCGGCATCGTGACATTCAAGAACAGCAAATTGCAGGAGCTGATTCCAAAAATCGGACTGCAAAATATTGTGTTGGAGACGGATGCGCCCTACCTTGCCCCAACCCCGCACCGCGGCACGCCGAACGAAAGCAGCTACATCCCGCTCATCGCCCAGAAAATCGCCGAAATCATGGAAGTGCCTGTGAAAGAGGTGATGGAGCGGACCACGGAGAACGCGCTGCGGATTTTCTTTGACGATGAAAAACGATGAGGCGATGAGGCGATGAGGCGATGAATGTAATTTAGTGAACATATTCCAATAAGGGCTGTAAGCCCGACCTATGTTAACCCAGGGTGAACGCAGTGAGCCCTGGAATAAAAAAGAAAAAATATGAAAAAACTATTAACCACAATCGTAATGCTTGCCCTGACAGTCGGGGCGATAATGGCGCAGCCGAAAGCCATCGGCGGCCGCGTGGGCTACAACTTCGAAGTCTCCTATCAACACACCATTGGCGATGGGATGCTGGAGGTTGATGCCGGATTTTCACCGTTTATTACCTCTACAGGGGTGATGATCACAGAGGATGGCGATCAACTGATCCAACGTTACCAATATGGACGCGCTGAGCTTATTCTCGCATACGACTGGGTGATGAACATTAAATCAGGTTTTTATTGGTATCTTGGTGTTACCGCCGGATTGAGCTGGGGCTATGGTGATTTCTTTAATTTTCCTCACTATGATAAACATGGTAAACTGGTACAGTTCAGACGTTTAGGTCTTCCTGCTGGTGCGCAGATCGGCTTGGAGTACGACTTCAACATCCCATTGAATCTCAGCGTGGACTGGCGTCCGATGATTAACCTGTTCGGCCTTCGCCAAGGCGATTTCACCTCCAACCTGCTCAACGTCGCCCTCGGCGTCCGCTATCGTTTCTGACAATTTTACCACCCGCCAATGTCAATAACCCATAACCTATAACCCATAACCTTTAAAATGATAGAATCCCCCATTTTCACGCCCTGTCAGATCGGGCCTATAACATTGAGAAACAGAACCATCCGTTCTGCAGCATTTGAGAACATGGCGGTCAAGAACGCGCCGTCGGAAGCATTGTTCAACTATCACACGGCGGTGGCTCGTGGTGGCATCGGCATGACCACGGTGGCATACGCATCGGTGAGCCGCAGCGGACTCTCCTTCGAGGGTCAGCTTTGGTTGCGCGAGGAGATAATTCCGGAGTTGAAGAAGTTGACCGATGCCATCCATGCAGAGGGCGCCAAAGCCTCTATCCAGATTGGGCACTGCGGCAACATGACGCACCGTGCCACCTGTGGTGAGAAACCGCTCTCCCCGTCGGGACGTTTCAACCTCTATTCCCCGACTTTTACCCGCAAGATGACCATCAAGGACATCGACCAGATTGTTGAGGATTTTGGCAAAGCCGTTGACCTTTGTCGTCGCGCCGGTTTCGACTGCATTGAAGTGCACGCCGGTCACGGATACCTTATCAGCCAGTTCCTGTCGCCCTACACTAACCGTCGTAAGGACGAATATGGCGGCTCCCTTGAGAACCGTATGCGTTTTATGCGCCGCGTCATCACCCGCGTGATGGAAGAAGCTAAGGATGATATGGCTATCGTGGTGAAAACCAATATGTTTGATGGTTTCCGCTCAGGTATGCAGGAGGATGAGTGTATCAAGGTCGCCCAAGAGTTAGAACGTCTCGGCGTACACGCATTGGTGCTCACTGCCGGTTTCGTCAGCAAGGCCCCGATGCACGTCATGCGCGGCTCCATGCCGGTGAAGACGATGGCTTACTACATGGACACGAAGAAGTTCTGGTGGCTGAAGATCGGTCTGCACCTCGGCGGACACATCGTCATCCCTACCGTGCCCTATAAAGATGCGTATTTCTATGATACAGCCATGAAGTTCCGCAATGCGGTGAAGATGCCGCTGATTTACGTGGGCGGCATGGTCGATAAAGACAACATGGAGAAGGTGCTCAACTCCGGCTTCGTGGCCTTCCAGATGGCCCGTGCGCTCGTCCATGACACCGACTTCGTGAACAAGCTGCATTCAGGGGAAGTTACCCGTAGCGGCTGCAAACACTCCAACTACTGCATCGGTCGTATGTACACGCTGGATATGAAATGCCACCAGTGTATGGCGGAGGGGCTGCCCAACAACTTGCAGCGGGAGATTGACAAGGCTGAGAAAGCCAATGAAGCTGGAAAGTAATCGCTAATATAAAGGCTGTCATTCAAACGATGACAGCCTTTTTTTTGTTTAGAATATCGAATCCGGCCGTAGCCGTAACCTTTTCCGTACTCGATGGATCACGCGCATATTGTTACGGGAAACAGCTTTTCGCAATAGTCGATGATGTCGTTAGTGAGTTCGAAGCCGGTGTCACAGACCTTTTTGCTCTTAACACCGTCATATCCCATAGAAAGGTGAGCGACATCATATCCGTTGTTCATGAGTTGCAGCAGTTTTTTGTCTCGCTTTTTGGCAGCTTCCCTATATTTTTCAACAGAGGGTCGGCCCTTGCCTGTGCGAACATGGAAGATTGACTCAAGCGCGATAAGGCAACCGCACCATAGGATGTTGCCAGCAGTTTTTATGTACTTGCTGTCCAAATAGGACTTAGTTTCGGGATCATAGCCGGATTTTTTGATCACATCTTCCGCGTTGGCCACATATCTCCGGGCCTCTTCAATTGGATTTGTTTTTTCCATTTTTTTATCGTTTTTTTGGTTTTTAAATTAACACTGCAAAATTACATTTTTTCTTTTACGACAAGCCAACAAAAGCAAAAATATTTTTCTGAATATTAATTAATAATTAACAGTTTAAATTTCAAATTCGTCAATTCATTTATTCTGCATTCATCATTCTACATTCATCATTCAGCAGCATTCATCTCTATAAAACACAAATTGCCATAAATTATCCACGAATTTTCAAAAAATTATTCAGCATTCAGCATTACCCCCCTGGCCCCCTAAAGGGGGAGACATCCACCAGCCATAGCAGGGCTTTCCCCTTATCCTCTTATCCCCTTTTCATCGCTTCATCGCTTCATCGCTTCATCGTTTCATCGTTTCATCGTCCTTCATCATTCACCCCCCTGGCCCCCTAAAGGGGGAGACATCCGCCTGCCGTGGCCGGGGCTTCTCTCTCATCGCCTCATCGCCTCATCGCCTCATCGCCTCATCGCCTCATCGCTTCATCGTTTCATCGCTTCATCGCTTCATCGCTTCATCGTCATTCAGCATTAACGAAAAAGGGCGCAGCCCCCCGGCCACGCCCTTAACTTCTAACTACTAACTTCTAACTGCTAACTACTCTGAGTCGCGGAGGCAGCGGACA
>Ga0247608_10002879_pt1 | contig 20736 bp, 17 predicted proteins | sample 176DNAGHGlowgp2_FD_193490 | JGI IMG/M metagenome (GOLD analysis project Ga0247608, IMG submission 193490) | Sheep rumen microbial communities from Palmerston North, Manawatu-Wanganui, New Zealand - 1766 DNA GHGlow gp2 | ecosystem: Host-associated > Mammals > Digestive system > Stomach > Rumen ...
TAAGGCATTAGAGGAAGCTAAGAGATTAGAGGAAAAGAATGTGTCTTTACTTAATGCTAAGATTGCTGAGCTTAATAATAGGATTAGCTCATTTGAGGATCAGAAGAAAATGGAGATAGAAAGCCTTAAGAACGAGCAAAAGCTTCTTATCTTATCTAAGGATAATGAGATTAAAAGCTTAAATGAGAAGCTTTCATCAGAAATAAGTATTGCGATAGAAAAGGCTAAGAATGAGAATCTTGATGAAATATCTAAATATAAGGAGGATATTCTTAAGCTTTCAAATGATCTTAAGAATAAGGATGTGGAAAATAAGCTTATTCTTACAGAAAAGATTAATGAAAAGGATCTTTTAATAGAAGAACTTAAGTCTAGCCTTAAAAATAGTGAAACTCAAAAGAATTTAGAACTTCAAAAGGCACAAAATGAATTTGAAGTAATTTTAAAGGGTAAGGATAAGGAGATTGATTTCTATAAGAATTTAAAGGTAGCTCAATCTACTAAGATGCTTGGTGAAACACTTGAGCAGCATTGTGAAATATCCTTTAATCAAATTAGAACTCTTGCATTCCCAAATGCATATTTTGAAAAGGACAATGATGCCTCTGATGGTACTAAGGGGGATTATATTTTTAGAGATTATTTAGATGGTACTGAGTTTGTATCAATTATGTTTGAAATGAAGAATGAGGCAGATAATACAGCCTCAAAGCATAAAATTGAAAGCTTCTTTGATAAGCTAAATAAAGATAGGCTTAAGAAGGGATGCGAATACGCTGTAATCGTAACAACTCTTGAGAAGGAGAATGATTTTTATAATGCAGGTATTGTAGATGTTTCATATAGATATCCTAAAATGTATGTAATACGTCCACAATTCTTTATTCCATTTATAACATTAATAAGAAATGCAGCTTTAAATAATGCACATGCATTAAAGGAGATTGAAATATATAAGGCACAAAATATTGATGTGACTAATTTTGAGGATAAGCTTAATGATTTCAAGGTTGGTATTGGTAAAAATTATGAATCTGCAAAGAAGAATTTCGAAGGGGCCATTGATGAAATAGATAAGGCTATAAAAAATCTTTTAAAGGTTAAGGAATCATTAACTACCTCAGAGAATCAGCTAAGGCTTGCGAATGATAAGGCACAGGACCTTACAATTAAGAAGCTTACACATAATAATCCTACTATGAAGCAAAAATTCGTTGATGCAAAGGAATCAAAATAATAATTATTTTATAAAATAGGTGATATTTTTTAATATCACTTATTTTTTATGTTATAATCTTTTTTGTGATGAGGTGTTTTTATGCTACCAATTAATGATGAAGAGGAAATGTTTTAAAAGGATACATTCTCTTAAGGAGGGCGCAATTAATAATTATAAGGTTTCAACCCTTAAGTTTTTAGATTTGCGCAAGCAAGAAATAATTAAATATATTATTGGAAATGATTGCTATCTATATTTTGATGGTGGCTATAATGACGCAGAATATAAGAAATGTGTTATATCACCATTTGAGCTTGATGAGCCAGATTTTAAAATAACAAAGCTTAAGCTTAATTATAATAAAAAATATTTAGAGCTAAACCATAGAAAGGTTTTAGCTGTCCTTATGGAGCTTGGTATTAAGCGAGAGGTTTTTGGAGATATTTTGTTTAACAATAATGATGTGTTTATTATGGCATCAAGTGAAAATAAGGATTTTATTATTAATAATCTTAGACTTATATCACATCAAAGCGTTGAGGTTGTTGAATATGATGGAGAGCTTTCTAATGTCTTAACCCTACAGAAGGAGAAGATATTTATTTCATCTATGAGGCTTGATGCAATAATAGCTGGTGTATATAATGTTGCTCGTTCAATTTCACAGGATATTATTAAGGCTGGGAATGTAAAAATCAATCAAGCATTAATACAAAATAATAATCATGAGTGCAAACCGAATGATATTGTGTCAGTTAGGGGAAAAGGTAGATTTAAAATTATAGAAATGCTTGGAAAATCGAAAAGTGAACGAATAGTTCTTGAAATTGGCAAATATATTTAGATGAAAACATTTTCAAAAATAAATAAAATGTGTTTTTTTACAGAAAACACTTGTATAAATTTTTAATACAGGTATAATTGAAAATATTAGAGGTGGAATTATGTTAATTAGTACAAGAGGAAACGAAAGAGTAAATAGTGCAGAGGCAATTTTAAAGGGATTAAGTAGTAAGGGTGGATTATTTGTTTTTGAGAACATTAATCCTATTGGATTTAATGACTCATTCCTTACACTTTCATATAATGAAATGGCTAAGAAGATTTTAAGCTTCTTATTCGATGATTTTAAGGCTGAAGATATTAGTGCTGCAGTAGATCATGCTTATAGCAGCGTTAATTTCCCTAAGGGTGCAGTTAGTGTTGTAGATTATGATGGATATAGCTTCCTTAATTTATTTAATGGACCTACATTCGCATTTAAGGATATGGCACTTACATTGTTACCATCACTTGTAGAGCTTTCAAAGAAGTATCTTGGTGTAACAAAGAAGACTGTTGTTTTAACAGCTACATCTGGAGACACAGGAAGTGCTGCATTAAATGGATTTACAAAGATTGATAATACAAACATTTATGTTTTATATCCTAATAAGAGAGTTTCTCAATTCCAAGAGAAGCAAATGCTATCATTTAATGGAGTTAATTCAAAGAGCTTTGCTGTAAATGGAAACTTTGATGATTGTCAAAGAACTGTTAAGAAGTTCTTTAACCAAGAGAAGTTTACAACTCTTGATTTATCTAGTGCTAACTCAATTAACATTGGTCGTTTAGCTCCACAAATTATTTATTATTTCTATTCTTATTGTGAGCTTGTTCATAGCCAAAAGATTAAGTTTGGAGATAATGTTAATTTCTGTGTTCCTACAGGAAACTTTGGAGATATCCTTGCAGGATATATCGCAAAGATTTTAGGACTTCCTGTTGGAAAGCTTATTTGTGCATCAAATAAGAATAAGGTATTAACTGATTTCTTCAAAACTGGTGTATATGATGCTAATCGTGATTTCTATACTACAAATAGTCCTTCAATGGATATCTTAGTATCTTCAAATCTTGAAAGATTATTATTCATGATTACAAAGGATGCAAAATATGTTGAAAAGCTTATGGAGGATTTAACTAACAATAAGAAGTATGTATTAGATGAGAAGTATCTAAGAGAGCTTTCTTCATTTGCAGCTGAATCTTGTGATGAGGTTGAAACAGTTAAGCTTATTGGTGATGTTTATAAGAAGACTAAGCATTTAATGGATCCTCATACTGCAGTAGCTTATGGATGCTTCAAGAAGTATAAGGAGGAGACTGGTGATGATACATTTACTGTAATTCTATCTACAGCTAATCCATATAAGTTTAGTGATACTATATGCAAGGCATTAAATATTACTCCATCTGCTGATGAGTTTGATAATATTAATACAATTTCTAAGATGACAGGAGTAGTACCTGATCCAAGAATTCTTGCACTTAATAGTGTTAAGTCTGACTACCTAAGAGAGGTTTGGGATTTAGATAAAACCTATGATAACCTTAAGAAGGTAGTAGGTGAGCTTGATGATTAAGATTAAGGTACCTGCAACGTCTGCTAATCTAGGGCCTGGTTTTGATGTTCTAGGTGTAGCTTTTACAATGTATAATATGTTTGGATTTGAAAGATCAGACCATTTTGAAATGGTTGATTTCCAAGGAAGATATTCAAATCCACATCATAATCTTGTATGTAGTTCATACAAAAAAGCTTTTGATTATTTAAAGATGAATGCCTATCCAGTGAAGATTTATATGCTTGATCAGGAGGTACCTACATCAAGAGGTCTTGGATCAAGTGCTACATGTATTGTAGCAGGAGTTTTAGCTGCTAAATATTTCTTAAAGGATAAGCTTTCATATGATGAATGCTTCCAAATAGCTACAGCTATTGAAGGTCATCCTGATAATATTGCTCCTGCAATGTTTGGAGGACTTATTGCTTCATATAAGGCTAATGATATTTATAAGCCTGTGCGTTATGAGGTTTCAGCTGATTTAAAATTTAATTTACTTGTTCCTAATTTTGAGCTTCAAACATCTAAAGCTCGTTCAGTATTACCTAAGGAATTATCTTATGCAGATATTACGCATAATGCGTCAAGAGTCGCAAATATCCCATTTGCCTTTAGCAAGGGTGATTTAGAGATGATTGTAGATCTTTTAGATGATAAGGCACATGAGCCTTATAGAATGCCTTTAATTAAGGATTCAATAGAAATTAAAAAGCTTGCTCATAGCAAAGGCTATGCATTTGCTATATCAGGAGCTGGTCCAACACTTCTTGTAATATCAAAAGAAGATATTGGAAATACATTTGATAGCTTCAAGGATTTTAAGGTATATAAGCTTACAATTGCGCATGATGGTGCGATTATAGAATAGGAGATAAAAGAAATATGAGTATTGTATGTAAATTTGGTGGAAGTTCAATGGCGAATGCCACACAATTTAAGAAGGTTAGAGATATCGTTATCAAAAACCCAGAAAGAAGAGGAGTTGTAGTTTCTGCTATCGGTAAGTCTAAGTCTACTGATAATAAGATTACAGACCTACTTTATCTATTATTTGCACATATTAAATATAAAGTTAATTATGACTCAATTTTTAATCAAATTAAGGAAAGATATTTTGAGGTTAAGAATGATTTAAACCTTGATTTAGACTTACAAGCAGAATTTGATACAATTGAGAAGAATATGAAGGTATTAAATCAAGATTATCTTGTATCTCGTGGTGAATATCTTGCTGCTAAGCTTATGGCTTCATATATCGGATGCAAGTTCATTGATGCAGCTGATGTTATGAGATTTAATTTTGATGGTAGCGTAAATTATAATGAGACTACTAAGCTTATTAAGGAAGCTGCAGGGGATGATTTATTTGTAATGCCTGGTTTCTATGGTTCATATGAAACAGGAGAGATTCATCTATTCAGCCGTGGAGGTTCTGATGTATCTGGATCAATCGTTGCTCGTGCATTAGAGGCAGAGGTTTATGAGAACTGGACAGATGTTTCAGGAATTCTTATGGCAGACCCTAGAGTAGTTGATAATCCTCGTAAGATTACAAAGATTACATATGAGGAGCTTCGTGAGCTTTCTTATATGGGAGCTTCAGTACTACACCAGGATGCAATATTCCCAATTGAGGATTCTAATATTCCAATTAATATTAGAAATACAAATGCTCCTGAGGATGCCGGAACTATTATTTCAGCTACAGATTATCAAACTGATACTGCCATTACAGGTCTTGCTGGTAAGAAGAATTTCACATCAATTATGGTAATTAAGAAGAGATTTGCTAAGAAGATTGATGTATTATCTCAAATATTTAATATTTTCAAGAAGTTTAATCTTAATATCGAGCTAGTTCCAACAGGAGTTGATGCATTCAGCTTCGTTGTTGAAACTCAATCATTAGAGAAGATTAGATATAAGGTTATGGAGGCTTTAAATGAGATTGAGGATATTGTTTCAGTTGAAACTGAAAATAATATTGCTCTAGTTGCTGTCGTTGGAAAGAACATGGCATATAAGCCAGGATTCAGTGGAAAGGTATTCGCTGTATTAGGGGATAACGGTATCTCTGTTAAGGTTATTGCCCAAGGTTCACATGAGTTCAATATCATTATTGGTGTTGACAATAAAGACTTTGAGAAGGCAATCAAGGTTATCTATAATAATTTAGTTGAGTAATATGAAGGATAGCCTATTAGTTCATATTGATGCCCTACCTGAAGCTTTTATTCAAGCATATAAAACTAAAGAGCTTATTGAAGAGAAAAAGATTTCAGTAAGTGAAGCTTGTAAGATAGTTGGAATCTCAAGAAGCACATACTATAAGTATGCTGATCATGTAATGACTCCACCTAAAAGAATGGGAAAAAGAGCCATTTTCCTTGTTCAGGTGGATAATGAATATGGTGCGTTATCTAATGTATTGTCAAAGATAGCAGAGCATAACTGTAATATTATAACTATTAACCAGGATACACCAGTTACTCGTTATGCCTATATTACAATTATGATTGATACTATTAAGCTTCAAATAAGTGTTGAGGAGCTTGTCCTAGAGCTTAAGAAGCTTCCTAAGACAGTTAATGTAACAATACTTGCACAAGAATAATTAAAGGCCTTAAGGCCTTTTTTTATTAGATTAATTGAAAATATTTTTTAAAGTGCTATAATCTTTCTTGCTATAAAGGTGATTTATATGGAACAAACACAAAATGTAGATATAAATTTTGAAGAAAGAGGAAAAAAGCTTAGAAGCTTTAAATATTTATTAATTCTTGCGATTCCTATGTTTTTTGAGCTTTTATTACAGCTTATTGTAGGATACTCTGATCAAATAATGATGAGAAAATATCCGACAGCTGTAACAGCTATTACAAATGCGAATAGTATTTTAAATATTGTTATAAATGCTTTTACAATTTTTAGTAGTGCCTCAATTATTCTTATTACTCAGTTTAAGGGAAGTAAGAATAAGGAGGGTGAGAATAAGGTATATTCTACAGCTTTCTTTTTTAATTTAATTTCATCAATTATAATATCATTAATCCTATTATTGTTTGGAAGATTCTTCCTTAAATGGATTAGATGTCCTAGTGATGCATATAATGAGGCTGTCAAATATTTAATGATTACAGGAAGCCTTATATTTATGCAACTTATATCTATTACATTTGCAGCCTTCCTTAAGGCTAATTCATGTATGAGAGAATCTATGATTATAAATGTAGTAGTTAATATTTTAAATATTTTAGGAAATCTTTTATTAATTCCAAAATATCAAATAGTAGGAGTTGCCATGGCATCTGCTATATCTCGTTTTATAGGCTTGATTTTAATGGCAATTATTTATACAATAAAGGTAGGTATTAAATTTAAGCTATCATTGTTTTTACATGCAGGATATATAAAAAAATATGTTGGTATTGGAGTTCCTATTTCATCTGAATCCTTATCATATCAGGCATCACAGCTTATAATTTTAATAGTTATTAATTCCTATGGTACAGATATTGTAAATGTTAAAACATATGCATCAATGCTTGCGATGGTTACATATCTTATAACTGAATCAATTTCCTTATCAATGCAGGTTGTAATAGGTGAGCTATTTGGAAGAGGAGATATAGATAGTGCTAAGAAGAAGGTGTGGCAAACACTAATACTTGGTGTTATAACATCAACTCTCATAGCCTTTATATGGGTTATATTTAGTGATCCTTGCTTCCGTATGTTTGATATTGTGGATAAGGATCTTCTTGATATCGCAAAGAAGGTAATGATTTGTGATTTAGTATTAGAGGTTGGAAGAGCATTTAATATAATATTTGTAAGAACTATGCAGACATCAGGGGATGTATTATTCCCTACAGTTTTAAGTGTTATATTCTGTTGGGTAGTTGCAGTTGGAGGTTCATTTATATTAGGGTCTAAAAGTCTATTAGGATATGGTATTATAGGAGTTTGGGTTGCTATGGCTCTTGATGAATGTATGAGAGCAATTATTTTCCTTATAAGATTTAAAAGTGGAAAATGGCAAAAAACTAGAATTGTTGGAGGTAACTAAAATGATTATTGGTATAATAGCTGCTATGGATAAAGAGGTAAAGCTGATTAAGGAATCACTTACAAATTATCAGAAAAGTGTTATTGCAGGTGTTAAGTTCTATAAGGCTCAGGTTGGAGAGAATGTAGCTGTAGTAGTTCGTGGTGGTGTAGGTAAGGCAAATATAAGCCATGCTACATCATTATTATGTAATATTTATAAGCCTGATGTTGTGATTAATACAGGTATAGCAGGATGCCTTGACCCACTTAAAACATCTGATGTTTTAATTGGTAATGTATTAGTATATCATGATGTTGATGCCCAAGGTTTTGGGTATGCGCTAGGACAGGTTCCTGGTATGCCTAAATATTATTTATCAGATTCTAGAGTTGTTAAGGATATCGAAAGGGCACTAAAATCATTAAATATTAATTACTATGAAGGAACAATTCTTACAGGCGATTCATTTATCACTGATAGAAAAATGTTACATTATATTCCTGCAAATAATGATTATTTTGGAATAGATATGGAGGGGTGTGCAGTAGCACAAATATGTTATTTATACCAAACTCCATTTGCTTCAATTAGATTTATATCAGATTCTATTGATTCTCCTAATCAAGAAGCAGAATATGCAAAATTTGAGGATGAAGCATCTAATAGAAGTGCAAATATTTGTGTAGATGTTTTAAAGCATCTTCATTAATGAAAAGAAAAAGCCTATGATTTCTCATAGGCTTTTTTTAAAGGGGGTTTGGAAAAGATTATTGGAAAATATTTGATGTGTGTTCAAATATTCACCAGGGATTTTTTTTAAGGATTATCCCTAATCCTACTTATATAATACACTATATAGATACATTTTGTCAAATTTGTTGCTTAACGCTTTACAGCAATTGCTTCACATTCGATTAATGCACCCTTAGGAAGTTTACTTACTTCGACGCAAGAACGAGCAGGATTATTCTTGAAGAATGTAGCGTATATTTCGTTTACCTCACTAAACTTAGATATGTCAGTAATAAATATTGTAGTTTTTACTACATCATCAAAACTCAATCCAGCTTCCTTAAGGATTTCACCTATATTTGTAAATGATTGAAATGCTTGATCTAAAATAGATGAAGAAAGCTCCATAGTATTTGGATTTAATCCAAGCTGTCCTGATATAAATAGCATATTATTAGATAATATTGCTTGGCTATATGGCCCGATTGCCTTTGGTGCTTTATCTGTTTTTATATGATTCATAAATAAAATCTCCTTTCTATAATTTAATTATATAAGAAAAAATTATTTTTAAAATAGATTTAAAAAAATATGATAATCTATCTATAAAAAAAGAACACCTTATTGAAGGTGTTCTTGAATAATTTAAAATGGTGACCCGTACGGGGTTCGAACCCATAAATGCATGCGTGAAAGGCATGTGTGTTAAACCATTTCACCAACGGGCCAGGACACAACGATTAAATTATATCAAACTATTTATCTTTGTCAATATAATTTTTAGGATTCTCTCTTTAATTTTCAAAGATTTTGGGCTATAATTTAATTAAGGAAGTGATTTGTTATGAAATTTATAATTACAATTGGAAGACAATATGGTTCAGGAGGAAGATTCATAGCTAAAAAGCTTGCAGAAGAGCTTGGGATTAAATTCTATGATAATGAGCTATTAGCTAAGGCTGCAGTAGAGAGTGGACTTTCAAATCATGTTATTGAAACATATGATGAAAAGAAGGATGGTCTATTTAGTGGGGTTGTGCCTTCAGCATTTAGTGTAGATTTATCTTTAGGACAAAAGGTTTTCTTAGCTCAATTTGAAGCTATTAAGAAGGTAGCTGAAAATGAGTCTGCTGTTATTGTTGGACGTTGTGCTGACTATGTACTTGAGGATATGGATAATGTAGTTAATATATTCGTTACTGCTCCTCTAAAGGATAGAATTGAGCGTGCAATTAAGTATTATAACGTTGAACAAAAGAAGGCTGATGCCATAGTTCTTAAGATGGATAAGAAACGTGCTTCTTATTATAATTTCTATTCTGATAAGAAGTGGGGTAAGGCTGATACATATGATTTATGTATAAATTCATCAATTGGAATCGATGAATCTGTAAAGATTATTAAGGAATTTGTAAAGGCTAAGCTTAATATCGAATTATAATATTTAACTACCTGCTGCATTTTTGTGGTAGGTAGTTTTTTGTTGTGATATAATGTGTGCAGGAAGTGATATTATGTCAAGAATTGATGACGCAATGAATTATAAAAATATGGGATTTAACTGCACACAGGCAGTATTAAAGGCTTATAGTGATTTAACAGGGCTTGATTATGATATTTTAGGAAAAATTGGTTCAGGCTTTGGAATTGGAATGGGATGTTTAGAGGCTACATGTGGTTCTTTAATTGGAGCTAATGTCATACTTGGTCTTTTAAATGATAATCCAAGAAAAAGAACTATGACTATGTCAGCTTCAATGCTTAATAGATTTAAGGATATGGCAGGGCATACTCAATGTAAGGTTTTAAAGGGTATTGAAACAGGTAAGGTTTTATGTCCTTGTATCGATTGTGTTAAGTATGCTTGTATGTCTTTAGAGGAAACACTTGAGGAAGCAGGTATTAAAATAGATGCTTAATATTAAATTAAATAAAGGTGAAGAAAAGGAAAAAATCCTAGGATACCCTTGGATTTTTAATAATGAGGTTAATTCATTTGATGGTGAAATTATTAATGGTGATGTATGTAGAGTAAATACATATGATGGAAGCTTTTTATGCTATGGATTCTTAAATACATCATCAAAGATAATGGTTAGAATATTATCATTCGATGAAAATGAGGTTATTAATAAGGAATTCTTTAGGAAAAGAATATCTTTTGCGATAGAGCATAGAAAAACTCTTGGTATTATAGGATGCTGTAGACTAGTTTTTAGTGAGGCAGACAATCTTCCAGGTCTTGTAGTTGATCAATATGGGGATTATTTATCTGTACAATTTATGTCTCTTGGAATGGATAAAATAAAAAAGGATATCGTAGATATTCTTGTAGAGCTTACAGGATGTAAGGGTATATATGAAAGAAGCGATATGCCTGTAAGAGAGAAGGAAGGATTAGAACAAACAAAGGGATTCTTGTATGGCAATTTTGATACAAGAATTAAGGTTTGTGAAAATGGAATTAATTTTATTGTAGATGTAAAAGAGGGTCAAAAGACAGGATATTTCCTTGATCAAAAGCTTAATAGAGATATTTTAAAATATTATGCTAAGGATAAAGAGGTCCTAGATTGCTTCTCTAATGTAGGAGGCTTTGCGCTACATGCCCTAAAATATGGGGCAAAGCATGTTACTGCAACTGATATTTCACAGAAAGCATGTGATGATATTAAATATAATGCCTCATTAAATGGGTTTAATAATCTTGATGTACTTTGTGTTGATGTGTTTGATTTCTTAAGAAATGACCCTAAAACATATGATGTAATTGTTCTTGATCCGCCTGCTTTTACAAAATCAAAGGATACAGTAAAGAAGGCCTATAAGGGATATCTTGAGATAAATACTCAAGCCTTAAAGAAGGTTAGAAGAGGTGGATATCTTTTAACATTCTCATGCTCTCAGCATATGACACCAGATTTATTTATGCAGATGGTAAATGATGCAGCTCATAATGCTAAAAAAAGTGTTAGGCTTATTGATTTTAGAGTACAATCTCCAGACCATCCATCATTATTACAATCTGAGTCTGAGCTATATTTAAAGTGTTTAATTTTAAGAATAATGTAAAATATGGAAGCTACAATGTAGCTTCCATAATTTTTTTAATCTAATACAGTAACATCCTCTATTAGCTTTGGTTTATCATTTTCAACTGTAAGTGTGTAGATTACATTTGGCTTTATATCACCCTTAATAATAGCGGTAGCTACAAATGTTTCTACAAACTTTTGGATATATCTACGTAATGGACGTGCTCCATAGGATATATCAAATGCTTGATCTAGAATATGCTGCTTAAGCTCATCTGAATATCTAATTGTGATATATTCACGAAGTAATCTTTCGTCAAGCTCTCGAAGAAGTTTGTCGATAATTTTTAATTGTACATCACGCTCTAGTGGCTTAAATACAATTGTCTCATCAATACGGTTAATAAACTCTGGCTTGAAATAATTCTTAAGTAAATCCAATACACCCTTCTCGTTTGAAGGATTTTCTAGAAGAATATCTGAACCAATATTTGATGTCATGATTATAATAGTATTCTTAAAATCTACAGTTCTACCCTGTGAATCAGTTAATCTTCCATCGTCAAGAATTTGAAGAAGAATGTTGAATACCTCAGGGTCAGCTTTCTCGATTTCATCAAATAGTACGATAGAATAAGGATTACGTCTTACAGGTTCAGTAAGCTGACCTGCATCCTCATAACCTACATATCCAGGGGCAGCACCTATAAGTCTTGATACACTATATTTTTCCATATATTCAGACATATCAAGTCTGATTATATGTGATTCACTATCAAATAACGCTTCAGCTAAAGCCTTCGCAAGCTCTGTTTTACCAACACCAGTAGGTCCTAGGAATAGAAATGAACCAATTGGTCTATTTTCATCCTTAATACCTGCCCTCTGTCGAATGATAGCGTCACTTACAAGCTCAATAGCGTTATCCTGACCAATAACTCTTTCTCTTAATGTATTAGCTAGATTTAATACCTTTTCTCTATCTCCTTGCATAAGCTTTGAAATAGGGATGTTTGTAGCCTTTGATATTACCTCAGCAATATCATTTTCAGTAACGGTCTCTGATAATAATGAATTATCCTTAGTTCTATTCTCAAATTCCTTAATTTGCTTTTCAAGCATTGGAATTTTACCATATTGTAATTCAGAAGCCTTTTTATAATTTCCTTGTGAGAAGGCAGATTCAAGCTCGAAACGAGCAGACTCTAAATTCTTTTTAAGCTCCTTTTGATGGATTAATTCACTCTTTTCTTCGTTCCATTTAGCAGTAATAGAATCATCCTTATCCTCTAAGACCTTAAGCTCATCGCTTATTTCTTCAAGTCTTTTAGCTGATGTAGGATCATTATCCTTTTTAATTGCCATTTGTTCAATTTTTAATTGTGTTATACGTCTCTTGACTTCATCAAGTTCTTGTGGCATTGAATCAAGAGTTAAACGTGTAGAAGAACAAGCCTCGTCAATAAGGTCAATAGCTTTATCTGGTAGGAAACGTTCAGTAATATAACGATTTGATAAGGTAGCCGCAGCTACAATTGCAGAATCGTTAATATGAACTCCATGATGGGCTTCAAATGATTCCTTTAGACCTCTAAGTATTGATATTGTATCCTCAACAGATGGTTCACCAACAGTTACACGTTGGAATCTACGCTCTAGGGCACTATCCTTTTCAATATAATTTCTATATTCATTAAGAGTAGTAGCTCCAATACAATGTAGCTCTCCACGAGCTAGCATAGGCTTAAGCATATTACCTGCATCTAAAGCACCATCTGCCTTACCAGCACCAACAATTAAATGAATCTCATCAATGAAAAGAATAATCTTACCTTCACTTTTGACGATTTTCTTTAATACGGCCTTTAATCTCTCTTCAAACTCACCACGGAATTTAGCTCCAGCGATTAAAGCTCCCATATCAAGCTCATAGACAATCTTATCCTTCATAGAAGAAGGAACATCACCTTGTACTATACGTCTTGCCAGTCCCTCAACAATTGCAGTTTTACCTACTCCAGGCTCTCCTATAAGTACGGGATTATTTTTAGTTTTACGTGATAATATTTTTATGACACGTCTAATTTCCTCGTCCCTTCCTATAACTGGATCGATTTTTCCATCCTTAGCCATTTGAACTAGGTTTCTTCCAAATTTTTCTAATATATTTTCATCTTGCTCATAATTTGGTTCTTGCATCATAAGCATCACTCCTTTACTTTACCAATATTATAGTCTTTAAAATTGGCACTGTCAACACAAGAGTGCCAAAAAGAAATAAAATTGTGCAAATTGCCCATAACAAATTAGTGAAATAAAATGTTAATTTATATTGACTTATAAGGTCTGTTTTGCTATAATTCTCATTGTAAGTTTTAAATGGCCCTTTAGCCAAGTTGGTAAGGCATGGCGCTGCAACCGCCCGATCGTCGGTTCGAATCCGGCAGGGGCCTCCATTAAAGAACAATAGGTTTGATACAATAAAGTATCAAGCCTTTTTTCTTTTACTTTTAATAAATGTTTAAATCAAGTATTTATTATTAATTGATTTAATAGTATAATTATTTTTGTAGGGAATGATTGTCTCCCTTGCAAAATTGCTAAACCGCTTATTTAAGCTGATGACGTCTATGATTTTTTTGTCATGGATAAATCAGCTTTTTTTAATGATTTAAGGAGGAATTATGAATATATTTTTATCTTTATTTATTATTTTTACTTGTGGAATATTAGGTGGATTTATTTTTGAAAAAATAAAATTACCAAAGCTTGTATGGTATATTATATTAGGAATATTAATAGGTCCATCAGTATTAAATATTGTGGATGATACACTAATAAACATATCATCTTTTTTAAGACAAATTGCTTTAGTTATTATATTAACTAGAAGTGGATTATCTTTAGATATTAATAATTTAAAAAAGATAGGTAGACCAGCTATATTAATGTGTTTTTTGCCAGCATGTTTTGAAATTGTAGGCGTTACTATATTTGCTCCTATATTTCTAGGTATATCCTATTTAGAAGCTTTATTATTAGGAAGTGTACTTGCTGCAGTATCGCCAGCTGTTGTAGTACCTAGAATGATAAAACTAATTACTGAGGGATATGGTAAAGAACATAATGTTCCAGAGCTAATAATGGCTGGTGCTTCATGTGATGATATTTTTGTAATTGTCTTATTTTATTCATTTAAAAACTTAGTTGTTACATCAAATTTTGATGTTTGGACGATAAGTCAAATACCATTAAGTATAATAAGTGGTATTGCACTTGGGATTTTAACAGGACTTTTCATGATTTTAATAATTAACAAATTAAAGATGAATAAAATTATTAATGTAATATTTATTTTAGGAATATCATTTGGTATGATTGCATTAGAAAATTTATTAAAGCAATATTTTAGCGTCTCATCACTTTTGGCAATAATTGTTATGGCTTTAATAATTAATATATTTAAAAAAGAAGAAGCAAAAGAGATTCAAAAAACATATAATTCCTTATGGAATTGTTTTGAAATATTATTATTTACTTTAGTTGGAATTGCTACAAGCATTAATTATGCATTTTCTAAAGAAGGCGCAATTTTAGTTGGTGTAGTATTAATTGCATTAATATTTAGAAGTGTTGGAGTAATTTTCTGCTTATTTGCTACTAGATTTAATAAGAAAGAAAAATTGTTTATTATCTTTTCATATTTACCAAAAGCAACTGTTCAAGCATCAATAGGTGCAATAGCTTTATCAGAAGGATTAGATTGTGGAATAGTTATTTTAACAGGTGCTGTTATTTCAATCTTAATTACTGCCCCATTAGGAGCAATATTAATGGATAGAACATATAATAAATTATTAAATAAAGATTGTTCTATACTACATTAGATATTTTTATAATATGGTTTAAAGAAGGAAAATTATGTATATCTCATAAACTTGATATAGATGATATAATTTTTGTTAAGCAAGTAATTACAATAGATGAAATCGCACCGAAATATATTAATGAAAGAATGTTAGTTTATTTTGATAGTAGAGCAGGGCTTCCACCAAGGGTTGTATTAACATAATTAATTATACAAAGGGGGGTGGACAAAATAGGCTAAGGGTGGACAAATTACCATAGAGGTGGACAAAATCCAAGATGGGGTGGACACTATGTATTAATTAGCTAGTCCCAAGCCATTTAAGAACAATAGGTTTGATACCGTTTGGTGTTAAACCTTTTTTTAATTTAATTGTGCTAAAATGGCACTTTTGTATTGAAATATATTGCCACTATGATACCCTCCTGCCAAATCGTATAGATGTATCGATACAATTCGGCACTTTTTATTTGTTAATAAGTAAAAAAATATGTTAGATGGCTTTTTTGTTGCGCTTTTGTTGCAGACAATTTTGTATAATAATATTAAGAAAGATTTTTCATAAATAAGGAGGGAAGAATATGAAAAAGAAATTGTCTATAATAATTCCGATGACTCTAGGATGTTTGCTTGGTGCCGTTTCAGTTGCAAATAAGATCACTTTAAAAGCTGATGCTGCTACCGGATATGGTTTGTTTATCGATGGTGTTGAATTTACAGATGACAATCTTGTAATTAATAGTAGTGATAGTGCAAATATCAATGCTGGTTCCGCCACTTATGATGCAACCACAAACACATTAACACTAGATAATTTAAACATTGAGAGTCCAGCTTATAGAGATATAGGCACAAATAGTTATTACTATGTTATTGCCTATGAGGGTACAGAAACATTAAACGTTCATTTAAGTAATAAAAATTCTGTTACTTCAACAGCAGTTCCTACAAATAACCAGCCTGTATACGCATTATATTCGAATGCCGCTCTAACAATTACTGGTAGTGAAGGTAGTTTAGGTGACTTTACTGGACCTGAGATTTCGTATAGAAACTACGGTATTTATTCGAAAGGTAATTTAACAATTAATACGGAAGGTTCCATTGGTGCCACATCAAGAGTCGGATCACAAGATGGAATTATTGGCGAAAGTGCTGGTATATATGCTGGAGGCGACATTAAAATTTCAGCCGGAAAGATTACTGCGTACGCAGGAGAATCCAACGGTCGTAGTTATGGTATTTTTGCAGATACTAATAGTAGAACGATTACTATTGAAGGTGGTACTGTGGCTGCTTATTCAAGTATAGGTAAATATACTAGTGCTGGTGCTATGGCAAAATATTTCGTCATGGCTGATGGCGATGTTACTATGATTGCTGGAGACACCGAATCTGGTTATAGTTGTGGTATTTTTGGTGTTAGTGGTGTCCAATATAAAAAAGGTAATTTGACTACAGCTGGAAATACATATGCAATTAATGGTTCGTATTTTAGTAATCAGATTAATGGTATAGGATGGACAGACTTTGATGGAACTGAAGGAAAGGCAAACGTAGCGGTTAACTCTTCATGGAATGCCATCTCTTCATTTAAAAGACTTGTATTCCCAGGTAAAGAATCAATTACACCTGTAGTTTCAATGAGTGGATACACTTATGGTGGTACTATTCCTACTCCATCTATAAGTGGAAATACTGGTGAAGGTAAAGTAACTTATTATTACAACACAACTAATTCAACAACAGGAGGAATCGAGTGGAAAGGTATTACCGCAACTTCTCTTGATGCTGGTACATATTATATGTATGCAGTAGTTGATGAAACCGAACAATATTCAGGTGCAACAAGTTCAACTGTTAGCTTTAAAATTGCTAAAGCTGATGTCACTTTAACCGCTCCAACTGGAGTTCAAAATTTAAACTATACAGGTAGTGCACAAACTCTTGTTTCAGGTGGTAAAGTAGAGCACGGAACTATACTTTATAAAGTTAAAGATGGTGAATACTCAACAGACTTACCAACTGCAACAAATGTAGGAACATATACTGCTTACTATAAAGTTGTTGGTGATACTAACTACAATGACATTGCTGAAGCAAGTCTTGTAGTCACTATATCTGCTAATGATAAAACTGAATTAAGCTTAGCCTTAAGAGAAGCAAACGATTATTACAATTTAATTGTTGCTGATTATATAGAGGTTGCAGAAGCACTAGAAACTGCAATCACAAATGCATCTACTGTTTATGCTAACGATAATGCCACAACTAAAGAAATCAGTGATGCTATTGCTGCTTTAAATACTGCTCTTAATAATGCAAAAGCATCTATTTCAGATCATAAAAAGGCAGAAGAGGTTGAGGATTTAATTGATGCAATTGGTGAAGTTACTTTTACAACAGATTGCAAAGATAGAATTGATGAAGCAAGAGTTGCATATGCTGCATTAAGTGCTGATCAAAAAGCATTAGTGGATAATTATGCAACATTAGTTGCAGCAGAAGAAACATATGCTGATTTAGCCTCAAAAGGTAAAACAGAAATAGTTGATGAGAATAATGGAGTTTCAATTGAAACAACTGACGGAACAACAATTTCTGAAAACATTGAATTAAAAGTTGAAGTAAGATCATCTGTTTCCGAAAAAGAAAGTGATGCTGATTACGAAAAGATTAAGGCTGTTTTAGATAAAAATGAAGAAATTTTAAAAGTATACGATGTCAAATTAATTAGAATTGTTAATGGTGTTGAAACCGAAATTCAACCTTCCGATATTAAAGAAGGCGCAACAATCAAGGTTACAATGGCATTACCATCTGATATTAAGACAAACAACTTTAGATTACTTCATATTCATAGCGCTGATGATATTGAGTTTGTTTCCGATTATACACTTGAAAATAATGAATTATCATTCAACATTAATAGATTGTCTGAATTTGCATTCATCACTAAGATCGATGATAATGAAGGTTTACCTGGATGGGCAATTGCTCTTATTATTGTTGGTGCAATTCTTGTTACTTGTTGTTTAGCATTCTTCCTTTTATTCTTTGTGTTTAACAAGTGGATTAAAGATGAAAATGATGAAAATAAAGCTCTAAGAGTCTTTAAATGTGGTATGAAAGAAGGCAAAGTTAGACTCTTAAGACCTTCATTCAAACTCGTATATAGAGAAAAAGAAGAAGTCTATAAAACTAAAAAAGAAGCCTTAGATAAATAATATTTCGGTGTTCTCTAGTTTTGAATGGACAATTTCTAAAACTGAAGTGTACCCCTTATCCTGGACAACCAGGAGGGGGTACATTTTTTATTAAATATTCATTAGAGATTAATATTAGACTGATATGCCATAATTCTTTCAGTATTAATTGCATAACCATTTAATAAATACTGCTTTAAAACTGAATTTGCCCATTGTCTAAATAGAAAAACTCGTTTAGATTTAACTCTATATCCTACAGAAATGATGACATTTAATGAGTAAAATACCACTCTTTGGGCAACTCCAACAATACGCATTTTTTGCGTGTTGCTATTTATGTCGACTTCGTTTTCTTCAAAAACATTGTTTATGTGCTTTGGCTTCTTTTTTTTTAATTCTAATATTTTGCTTATATTATTGTCATCATTATAATTACCAAATGCTTTATCTAATTTTCATATCTAAATTGTATATTTTTATTTATGTTTCACTTGACGAGCTCCCTCAAATTGAACTTGTGCGTTTTCCACACATGTTGAACTGTCGCAAATTTTGCGACTATTCATATTCATGTAAGTTTGGTAAAGACTTTTTAAGGGGACGCAAAATGTATCAGTTATTGCGTATACTGTCATTAGAGTTAAGTATAACTGATACGAAAGTATTGACTATTTTTTCTTTGTATAGGGTTATAACTGCAATTATTATGGGTTTACCCTTTTTTTAAATAGAATTAGTCTCGTATGACCTAATGGATAGTAGTATATATTTTTTTTAATTGCTAAATTATTGTTAATCGTTAAACTACTACTAACTATATATAAAAATGTATAAGAGAAGAAATATCAATTTTAATAAATACACCCATGTGATACGTGACAAACGTGACAGAATATAGAAATTACCGCTATTTTTTGATATAATGTTGTTAGAATTATTTATTCAAAGGCGGTGTCAAAATGGAATATATTATTGTTAATAAAGATAATTTAGAAAAAGAACATATTTGTTGTGCAATATCAAATAATAATGATATTCAAGTGGCATCTAAAAAATCTTGGCTTAAAGATAGATTTGATGATGGACTAGTATTTTTAAAAAGTGTTGAGCGTGGTAAATGCTTTATTGAATATATACCAGCTGAAAATGTATGGAATCCAATAGATGCAAATGGTTATATGTACATTGATTGTTTGTGGGTATCTGGTTCATTTAAGGGTCATGGTTATTCAAATGATTTACTTGATGCTTGCATTAAAGATTCAAGAAAAAAAGGTAAAGTTGGATTATGCATTTTATCTAGCAAAAAGAAGTTACCATTTTTAGCTGATCCAAAGTATTTGACATATAAGGGTTTTATCGTATCTGATGAATCAGATAATGGAATTCAATTATGGTATTTGCCTTTTAGTGATAGTGCAGTAAAGCCAACGTTTAAAGTTTGTGCCAAGCATCCTCATATTAATGAAAACGGATATGTTCTATATTATACAAATCAATGTCCTTTTAATGGTAAGTATGTACCAATTGTAGAAGCAACTGCTAAAGAACATAATATTCCATTTAAGGCAGTTCATATAACTACTAAAGAAGAAGCTCAAAGTGCTCCAACTCCTATTACTACATATGCACTTTTTAAAGATGGTAAATATATTACTAATGAGCAAATGAATGATACCAAATTCTTGAAGCTGGTGTCAAAATAATTGATTGGTGATTTTTATGCTATTAAGAAAATTAAAAGAAAATGAAATAAAACTCTAGCCTTATAAAACTAGAGTTCAATATTTATTACCGAGCCATCTTTGAAATTGAATTCGAGATGGCTATCTTTATATACTTTTATGTTTGTGATAGTTAAATTAAAGAGTTTATCGTTAAATTTTAAATTAAGTGTATCGGTATTGATGAATGCTTGAAGCTTAGGTATTATTTCTTTATTTAAATAAGATGAAGTAGAAGTAACAATTGTAATTTTAACCTTCAAATCTGATAACATAGTTAATAAGAATTTATCAGCATATTGATCAATTATAAATATTACCAACTTTAATAAGATGAAAGAAATGAGAGAAAATACTAAATGAAAAAATAATTCGTTAATTGCAAAATTAAATTGTATTAACATTTTTATTCTTTTTTAAAAAGGAAAAATAAAATATATAACCAACTATAGTAGTCAAAATTTCAGTAATTGGATATACCATCCAAAACCAATATAATCCTCCTACCTTA
>Ga0247608_10002882_pt1 | contig 20731 bp, 11 predicted proteins | sample 176DNAGHGlowgp2_FD_193490 | JGI IMG/M metagenome (GOLD analysis project Ga0247608, IMG submission 193490) | Sheep rumen microbial communities from Palmerston North, Manawatu-Wanganui, New Zealand - 1766 DNA GHGlow gp2 | ecosystem: Host-associated > Mammals > Digestive system > Stomach > Rumen ...
TGCATGACACTCTGTATGGAGGATCTGAAGGTCTCCCAGTTCTCCTCTGCCACGGAGGGCTTGCCTGTCCTGACAAAATCGACGAAAGCACCGTGGAGTGCCTCCGACAGACGCTTATATCTCCTGCGTTTTATATCGCGCATATAAGGCAGCGCATATATTCCCTCCGTAGTCCCCAGCGCCGGGCAGATATCCATGGTGTGGGTAGCGCCCAGCCCCAGCATCCTGGACAAGGGCGTCTCATATTCAAATCTGTACATATAAGTATTTTCATTATATTCACTCTGGGCGATGGCCATCTTCATGGTATCTGCCCAGAAAAGCCGGTCACGGTTTATGGCCCTGACGGCCTTTTTTTCCCCGAGATTGCTGTATATCCTGTGGAAATCCTTTTTCTTATGGGCATAACCCGTGGCCCTTAGCATTTCGTCCACATCTTCCCAGCTCATGCAGCACAGGCGCAAAAACCAGAACAGGGCGCCCTCGTCGGCACAGGTTCCGAACATACAGCTCACGTCCCGGCTCTCACCGCGCTTTATGGCATCCAGCGGTTTATGCGGTATGAGATCATCTATTACAGGACCGGGAGAAACAGTACCGGGGGTATCCGTATCTATCCCCGTAAATATGACCTCACACCCTTTTTTCAGTTCATCCACAGACAGTTCCCGAAGCTTTGCGACCTCACTCTTATCGATGCCCAGAGTCTTTAAATATCTCTCACGGTATATGGACTGGAGCCTGTCCGTAGTCACATTTGACAAAACAGGACTCATCATAACAGCCCTGTGAAAATATCCCCTGACCGAAGGAGCGGCCATCAAAGCAGCCACTGCGCTTCCTCCTGCAGATTCTCCGCACAGGGTCACACGCTCCGGATCACCTCCGAAGGACGCTATATTTTCATGGATCCACTTAAGGGCAAGGATCATATCCGACACGCCGCAATTAGACTCAAAGGAAGGATCCAGCATGGAAAAATCATAAAAGCCCAGAACCCCCAGACGGTAATTGAATGAGACAGCCACTACTCCGTCTTTTGAAAAGGCATCCAGCTGCACATCCTTTGCCCCGCTGTCTCCGGCGTGAAAAGATCCGCCGAAAATATAAACAAAGACAGGTGCCTTTATGGCACCCTTAAAAGACCAGACGTTGAGCGTCAGGCAATCCTCACTCTGAACAGAACCTATACCCTTGTCCATCAACTCACCGAACCTGCCTCCCGCCATCTGCACGGGGGCGGCCTTATGACGGTCACATACTATGACCTCATCTCTTTTTTTATAGCTTACGGCACGCTTAAAACGTAAACTTCCGACAGGTGGCTCGGCATAAGGTATGCCGAGCCACTTTAAATACTTACCCTCAGTGTCAGATGCCACCCCCCGTACTGTCCCGGATGTAGTCTCTATATCAACATTCATAAAACATCTATGTACTTGGGAGTGAGATCCTCTCCGTACTTCTCCTTTATCTTTTCTTTGAGTTCCTCTGTATCCACATCGCCTGAGGCCTTAACCTCGGCTTTAAGAACAAATATATTTTCTTCCACATCATAAACCATGAAGCAGGATGCTTTTTCTATACCGTCAAAGGATACAAGCGCCGCTTCTGCCGCCAGAAGATCCGTATACTTTCTGCCCTTAGATCCCTCTGAAAGCACCCTTCTGCCGGAGGTGTGCAAAAAGTCTACCGTATTGTCAGGAAGGACTCTGGCTATGAGCCCGGTATTATAGATCATGCCGGGGCCGTAGGGATACTGCTGTGACTCCGTATACTCATTCGGCTCATAATTCATGATATACAAAGGTCCCCATGCACCGTAAGGTTTCTTTTTATAAATATCATCCAGCACGTAAAGCCTGATGGGCTCGTCATCCTCCACACCTGATATGATGGTCCTGCCCGCTGCCTTGTGGAGTGCACCGGCCTTCACATACAGACCCTTGGGATATACCTCATTAGGCAGATGATATTTAAGCTTCCTGACAGAAGTCTCATCGATCATGGCCTTTAATACAGACTCAAAGCAAAGTACAAATATCTCGGCTATCTCGGGAGAGAATCTGTTCTTCCAATAGCGAAGCTCCACATAATATCCCCTGTCATCATACATCACCATGAGATGGAAAGGCAGTGAGTCCAGCTGCACATGAACTCTCTCGGTGTCTTCTCCCGGCATCTTGACATCCAGGATATCGCCCTGGAACTGGAAGAACATCTCCGACGCCCTGGACATGGGCGTCTTCGTCTTCATGGTCTGCAGTATCTGCTTACCGGTCTTCCTGATCAGCTCTTCCATGGTCTCGTGAGGTGTCACGGTGTACCTGGAGAAATATGTCAAAAACAGGGCACAGGCTATGCGGCTATAGCGGCTGTCCGTCCTGCCGCTGTGGATGGATGTACAGAACACATCATCCTCGCCGGAAAACAGGCTGACACAGTAATTAAATGCCGCCACAAAATATGCGTTCTCGGATACGCCGTGCTCCCTGCCGTAATTGATGACATCCTTTCTGCCCAGAGACTCAAATCTACGCTTGATGGATGCATTGTCACCCTTTGTCAGATCTGCGTCGGGAGGATTCGTATTCAGGATGCTGCGGCTCATCTTTATGCCCTTCATCAGACCATCCACATAACTGAGGTCATGTGCCCTCGATCCGTCCTTCATGGCCGCACAGGTCTCCAGCATGTATTCGAAACCGGTATAGTCCTTTTCACCCTCGAAGGGTTCACCGTCATATGCCTTCTTGAGATCCTCCATGATTATGTTCATGGTCATGCCGTCACCCATGAAATGGGCCACGTCAAAGAATATATATTTATGGGATTCGCTTTCCAGGAATTTGATATGCACCAAAGAAGGATCATTCCTGAAGTTAAAGCCCACTATGCTGTTTTGTATGATGCTCAGAGCATCCGCTTCTTTTATCTGCTCCACAGGAATGTCCACCACCCTGTCATCCATCCTGTATACGCCGAAATATCCGGTCTCAGTAGGCTTCACCAAAGCTTTCAGTGTAGGATGGGCGTCCAGCACCTTGTAAACAGCATTTTTAAGTCTGTCAAAATCGACATCCTTGCTCATACGGAATGAGAAAGGCAGATTACCCGTGGTATTACCGGGAATGACATAGGCGAAGTACATCTGCATGGAGGTGAGAGGATATACCTCCCTTACGGAAAGATCCACAGCAGGCTTTTTGTCCTGATTGTTAAAGAACTCCTCCAGAGCGATTATGGATGAATGATCCATAAGCTCTGACAAAGATATCTTTTTATCCGTATTCTCCGCTATGTCGGAAAGGAAAAGGGTGGATCCCATGGAATCAAGACCTATCTCATAGAAATCATCATCAATGGAAAATTCCATGGTCCCCAGCTGTCTGGCCAGCAGATCAAAGAGAAGCTTTTGCAGATCTGTCTGAGGCGCTTTAAGTTTTTTCTTAAGCTGCTCCTGTTCATTGAGCTCTTCCACCACCTTTGATCTTATGATCTTTTTTGAAGCAGTCTTTACAAAAGGTCTGTTCCTCAGGATCATCTTTGTGATCTTCTGATAGGTAGTCAATTTCTCATTATGCTCTGCCATTATCCGGTCAAGTTCGGCCTGAATATCGGTAATGCCCTGAAGCTGCGCATACTCATAATTAGGATAAACCTGCGCCACTATCTTGTCGCCGTCACCGTAAACCACGATATCGCTTATGATCCTCTCGCCGTCAAATTTGTTTTCGATATACTCCGGAGAAACATTTTCCCCATTGCTTAAGATTATGAGATTCTTGATACGTCCGTTAAGATACAGGAAATCCTCATCATCAATATAACCGGTATCACCGGTCCTCAAAAATCCGTCCTCAGTGATAGTCTCTCCGGTAAGCTTCGGATCGTTATAGTATCCCAGCATCACCGAAGGGCTCTTTATCTGGATCTCTCCGTCCACTATCCTGATGATCGCACCCGTGACGGGATGTCCCACCGACGCCAGCTTATCCCTGCGCTCATAGTCGGGAGCCGATATCTTAGGCGAGCACTCGGACATACCGTAGCCCTGGGCCACATTTATGCCCACCTTAAGGAGCTGCTCGGAGAGTTCGGGAGAAAGATACCCTCCGCCGCTCACTATGCGGTTCAGTCTGCCGCCAAAAACCTTTGTCTTTATTTCATTTATATCATCATCGGGATTCTGTTGCTGCATTATCCTGACACGGTTTACCAGGACCTTTGCCATCATGGGCACCGCCCTCATCACCGTGGGTTCAAAAAGCTGCAGGTAATACAGGAGTTTAGCTGTATCCTCGCACTGGCACAGTGTAGAACCGTACCTCAATACCATGAGCAGGTCCCCCGAGATACAGAATATATGATGAATGGGAAGCACGTTAAGGCATACCTCCCTCTGATCGTCCGAGCTGAACAGATTATCTATGAGATTAGCATGGGAAAGCATGACGCCCTTGCTCACTCCGGTGGTGCCGGAAGTAAAAATGATGAGAGCGCACTTATCCTTATTTACCCGCCAGTCGATATGCGCGCCTCTGTAAACCCTGTGTATCATGGGTACACAGCGCATGTTCTTGATCGACTGGAGAGCTATATATCTTTTGATAAATGGACATTTTTCCTTGAGAATATCAAGATATGAGCCAAATTCTATGTCGATGAAAAGTATATCCGTATCCGACCGTTTCAATGAATCCACCAGATTGTCTATACTCATCTGTACGTCCAGGGGGATGGCCACTCCTCCCGCACAAGGGACACCCATAAGGACTGTCAGATACTCATAGCTGGTCCTGCCCAGTATCGCCGCATGGGTATCATGTCCGTATTTCTCATTTTGTTCCCTTATATAGCCGGCTACGGCAAATACGTCTCCAGCGTATGTGCCGTAGCCTTTTTCAAAAATCGTATCATCCTTTTCGAACCTGTAAAAGACGCGGTTCTCAAATTCTTTTCTTGTTCTTTCAATAAGATCGGGCAGGGTTTTTGTATTATTGTATGTGATCATACTTGCAAGTCCCCCAATAAAAACCTTAAAATACCAAAAATGACCGTTATCAGCCCACTACTGCCTTATACAGCTCGGATACAGCTACCGAATATATTCTGTCCACGCTTATGATGCGGTCCAGGACGCCGGGCTTAACTCCTATGCCGTTAGCGATACGCTCCAGCATACGTCTTTCGGCGCCATCAAAGCTTCCGTCTATCTTTAACAGGCCGTAAAGCTCAAAGATCATGATATTTTTCTCAACGTCCGTCACATCGGGAGCCACCTTTGCCATGAGCTCATCCAGTTCCTGATCGGGATCGGGGATATTCTCGGGGATACCCATCTCGCGGCAGAATGCGCTGAGCAGAGAAATCTCTGACTCTGCGAACTCACCGTCCGCCCATGAAGCATGCACACACAGATCGAGGAAATGCTTCTTACCCGTATCAGATAATCTACTTAAAAACATAACTACACCCTCCTTACTCACTTTTATATCCCGGCTGTCATAACAGCCCATTTGATATTATTTTACCAAAACCTGGGGCTGTTGAAAAGTATTATTTTCATTAAAACTATTTATTTCCTCATTATTGTATGATATAGTTTCGTCATGAATAGAGGTATACTAAAACAAAATGGAGTTCATTTAGAGCCACATGAGTGGAAAACAATAAAATTCTTCTTAGAACAGGGCAAAGATATTGAATTAATCCCCCGTTCAAAGACGAAGGGACTTCACATTGGTGATTTCACAATGGATGGCGTATTATGGGAAGCAAAAGCACCTGTTGGTAACGGAAAGAAAAATGTAGAAAACATTCTTCAAACTGCTGCATCTCAATCACGAAATATCATCATCGATCTTCGTCGTTCAAAAATGCAGCAAGATATTGCAATAAAGACTTTCCAAAAAGAATTCAAGGCATGTAAAGGAATTAAGCGTCTTAAGATCATAACAAAAGACGAACATGTCCTTGACTTTAACCGGTAAGTCACGTATTATATATATACAAGGTGCAGACCGGCAGTGAAGATATGCTGGTGCTGCACCAAAGAGAAGCTCGACTCAATGTGAATAACAGGGGGTATAGGGCTTTTTCTTTTTTTTGACTCATTTTTTAATATGCCATATCACAAAACAAAAAACGGCCCAAACCCACTTAGGGGCTTGAGCCGTCCTGGCAAATCGTTTAGTTTACCTTGAGATACTCCGAGATGGCGATGGCCGCTTTCTTACCGGCGCCCATGGCGCTGATGACGGTCTTGGGTCCGGTGACGGTGTCGCCGCCGGCGTATACGCCCTTTCTGGAAGTGGCGAAGGTGTCGTCATCCACGGTGATATAGCCCTTGCCATCGGAGATCTTGACTCCGTCCGCGCACTCATTGTCGCTTCCGTTTCCGATGGCCTCTATGATGCAGTCCACATCCAGGGTAAACTCAGAATCCTTTACGGGGACGGGGCTTCTGCGGCCCGACTCGTCGGGATCGGACAGGAACATTTTCTGACACTTGAGTCCGCTAACCTTGCCTTCCTTTGCGATAACCTCCAAAGGTCCCGTCAGATACATGAACTCGATGCCCTCATCCATGGCCTCGTGGATCTCGGAAGGATCTGCGGGCATTTCATTCAGTGACCTGCGGTATACGATATATACCTTCTCTGCCTTGGGACATCTCATGGCTGCGCGGCAGGCGTCCATGGCCACATTTCCGCCGCCGATGACAGCGATCTTCTTAGCCTCGGAGAGCACGCCCTCGATATTGATCTTGCTAAGGAAATCAGCCGCCGAGATCACGCCCTCGGAATCCGATCCGGGTATGCCCAGCTTTGAAGGCTTGCCTGCGCCATTGCCGATGAATACAGCGTTAAAGCCCTGCTTCTCCAGCAGATCATCCAGGGTAAAGTCACGGCCCAGGGCCTTGCCTGTCTCGATATGCACGCCCTTTGAATTCAGGCTGTATATCTCCAGTTCCAGGATCTCCTTGGGGAGTCTGAACTCAGGGATTCCGTAAGCCAGCACGCCGCCCAGGATGTTTTCCTTCTCAAAAATGGTGACCTCATATCCCAGGTCTGCCAGATCTCCCGCGCAGGTTATGCCTGCAGGGCCCGAACCTACCACAGCCACCTTGTAGCCATTGAGTTTTATATCCCTGGGAGCATCCTTATCTTTATGATGCCTGTGCCAGTCTGCCACGAATCTCTCCAGTGCGCCGATGGAAACGGGCTTGCCCTTCTTTCCTCTCACACATGCGCCTTCGCACTGCAGATACTGGGGGCACACACGTCCGCATACAGCGGGAAGAGTGGTAGTCTGCTTGAGGATCTGATAAGCCTCCTCAAATTCCCCTTCCGAAACCTTAGCTATAAAGTCGGGAATATGATTATGCACGGGGCAGCCCACCATCATGCAGGGCTTCTTGCGGCATTTAAGGCAGCGCATAGCCTCATGTATAGCCATTTCCTCTGTGTAACCGGTGGTAACCTCATTGAAGTTTTTATTCCTTACCTGAGGATCCTGCTCCGGCATAACAGTTTTTGTTCTGGTCATATTAATCATAACATATATCCTCCAATGTAAAGCCCCCTCATCTCAGTCTGAGATCCGAGGGCACTTCCTCTTAAACCTTTGACCGAAGCACCAGTGTCTCGTATCTTTCCTTGGCCTCTTCCTCCTGTTTTGCAAACAGGCTTTCCGCCTGCTCGGGGAACTTAAGCTTAAGTGAATTATATCTCACCTCGCCCATCAGGAAATCACGATAGTTTTCAGTTGCCTTGCCGCTGTCGATAGACAGGGGATTGAGTCCCTTATCTGCCAGATCGGGATTGAATCTCAAAAGATTCCAGTAACCTGATCTCACAGCATTCCTCATCTCCAGCATGGACTTATTCATACCTGCCTTCACGCCGTGATTGATACAAGGTGCATATGCAATGATGAGTGAAGGTCCGTCATAAGCCTCGGCTTCTCTAAGAGCCTGAAGTGTCTGGGCGGGATTTGCTCCCATTGCGATCTGAGCTACATAGATGTAACCGTATGCCATGGCTATCTGAGCCAGATCCTTCTTCTTTACCCTCTTGCCGGAGGCTGCAAATTTAGCCACAGCTCCGGTGGGCGTAGCCTTGGAAGACTGTCCGCCTGTATTGGAATAAACCTCCGTGTCAAATACGAGAACATTTACATTTTCGCCGGAAGCCAGCACATGATCCAGTCCGCCGTATCCAATGTCATATGCCCAGCCGTCTCCTCCGAATATCCACATGGAAGGCTTGATGAGCATGTCGGCATTTTCTACCACATAAGCCGCATTCTTGTCCACACTTGCCAGTTCCTTACACTTCTCCAGGAGCATCTCTCCGGTGATCTTTGACGCATTGCCGTCATCCATGAACCTGAGCCAGTTCTCGGCTGCCACCTTGACATCCTCCTGGTCCTTGATCTGCTCTACAGCACTCTTGAGGGCGTCTCTCCTTGCCTTCACTGCCGTCTGCATACCGAAGCCAAACTCCGCATTATCCTCAAAGAGGGAATTCGCCCAAGCAGGTCCCTTGCCGTCTTTATTGACAGTGTAAGGGGTGGAAGGTGCCGAGCAGCCCCAGATCATACTGCAGCCCGTGGCATTCGCCACATACATCCTGTCGCCGAAGAGCTGTGTCACCAGCTTCGCATAAGGTGACTCGCCGCAGCCGGGACATGCGCCCGAAAACTCCATGAGAGGCTGTACAAACTGTGAGCCCTTAACGGTATCGGGAGTGAAAGGCACATCACGATCCTCGTTGTGAACAGTGGCAAAGAGTCTGTCAAACTTAGCCTGCTCTTTTTCCATAAAGTCCGTATCAGTGGCTGCCATCTCGATAGCCTTTTTACGTGCGGGACATACATTTGCACAAGAGCCGCAGCCGGTGCAATCCTTGGCCGAGAAGCCCAGTACAAAATACTTGTCCTTGGCGCCCTTCATGGGCTTGGCGTCGGGATAGCTCCTGGCCTCCTCCTCTGTGAGGACGAATGGTCTGATCACGCCGTGAGGGCATACCAGAGAGCACATATTACACTGCATACAGTTTCCGGAACACCAGTGAGGCAGGTCCGCAGCCACGCCGCGCTTTTCATATGCGGCGGTACCTGAAGGCAGCATGCCGTTTGCGGTCTCCACAAATACCGAAACTGGACAGTTATCGCCGGTCAGAGTATTGGTGGGAACCAGTATATCATTCAGGTAATCCGTGTGGAATTTATCCCTGCCTACCAGCTTTGCGGGAGCGGGATCATCGGGAACACTCTTCCAGCTTTCGGGAACAGTCACCTCATGTACGCTCTCCACGCCGCCGTCTACTGCGGCACAGTTCATATCCACTATATTCTGACCCTTTTTCTTATAGGTCTTTTCGATGGCGTCCTTCATATAGCCCACCGCATCGTTTATATCTATGATCTGTGCGATCTTAAAGTATGCGGCCTGCAGCACCGAATTGGTACGGCGTGCCCCCAGGCCCACTTTTTTGGCTATATCCACGGCATCGCAGGTGTAGAATTTGATATTATTATTTGCTATATATCTCTTTACGGCTGCGGGCAGATGCTCCTCCAGCTCCTCATCGGACCATACGCAGTTAAGGAGGAAGGATCCACCAGGCTTCACGTCCTGCACCATCTCATATTTGGTGAGGTATGAGCTGTTATGACAGGCCACGAAATCCGCCTGCTTTACATAGTAAGAGGACTTTATGGGCTTGTCACCGAACCTCAGATGGGAAATGGTCACGCCGCCGGACTTCTTTGAATCATACTGGAAATATGCCTGAACATACTGATCCGTATGATCGCCGATTATCTTGACAGAGTTTTTGTTGGCGCCGACGGTACCATCAGCTCCCAGACCCCAGAACTTGCAGGCCTTTGTACCCTCGGGAGCCACATCAGGATTGGAGGTGACAGGGAGGGACAGATGTGTCACATCATCATTGATGGACAGGGTAAACTCCTTCTTGGGAGAATCGCTCCAGAGATTCTCAAAGGCAGCCTGTATATCCCCGGGCTGTACATCCTTAGAACCGAGGCCGTAACGTCCGCCTGCTATAAAGCAATCCTTCCACTTTGAATCACGAAGTGCCGAGCAGATATCCAGATACAGAGGCTCGCCTATACTTCCTGGCTCTTTTGTACGATCCAGGACAGCTATCTTCTTAACAGTCTCGGGGATCACTTTAAGCAGATAATCCGTGGAAAAAGGTCTGTACAGATGTACTTCCACGATACCTGTCTTTTTGCCCCCGGCATTGAGATAATCGATGACCTCTTCCGCCGCGTCACACACGCTGCCCATAGCTACCAGTATCTCGGTGGCATCGGGAGCGCCGTAATAATTGAAAGGCTTATAATCGGTGCCTGCCTTGGCATTGATCATATCCATATATTTTGCCACGATATCTGCCGTCGCATTGTAGGCAGGGTTACATGCCTCTCTGTGCTGGAAAAAGGTCTCGGGCTGTTCTGCGGAGCCTAAAAGGTGGGGATGATTGGGATTCAGAGCATTTGCCCTGAAAGCCTTTACGGCATCCCAGTTCACCATTTCCTTGAGCTCGTCATAATCCCAGATCTCGATCTTCTGATACTCATGGGAAGTACGGAAGCCGTCGAAGAAATGCATCATAGGCAGATGTCCGTCGATGGTAGCCAGATGTGCCACCGCCGCCAGATCCATGACCTGCTGCACATTATTGGAGCAAAGCATGGCAAAACCGGTCTGTCTGCAGCTCATGACGTCCGAATGATCTCCGAAAATGGAGAGGGCATGGGATGCCAGGGCTCTTGCAGCCACATGGAAAACCGTAGGCGTCTGCTCACCTGCCAGCTTATACATATTGGGGATCATCAGCAGAAGTCCCTGTGAAGCGGTAAAGGTGGTGGTATAAGCACCTGCCGTGATAGCTCCGTGAACCGCACCTGCAGCACCGCCCTCGGACTCCATCTCTATGATCTTTACCGTCTCTCCGAATATATTTTTACGTCCCTGTGACTCCCACTCATCCATGCTCTCTGCCATGGGTGATGAAGGGGTTATGGGATAGATGGCGGAAACCTCGGAAAAGGCGTAGGCCACATGAGCTGCCGCCGTGTTTCCGTCCATAGTCTTTAACTTTCTACTCATAGCCAGTAACCTCCTTCCTGCATATCCATAGCCTCTCTCTGCTTATAAATATGCTCGGGCACCTTCTGTGCCTTTATCACATTATTTGAGCAGACATACTGGCACATATTGCAATCCTCACATACGGAAGGATCGATCACTGCATGTTTATCTTCCATAAAAATGGCTCCGTTGGGACAGTTGTTCACACAGTCCTCGCAGGCTATGCAGCCGGAATCGCACACCTGGCTCTTATCCTCATAATCGTCAGTGGATGAGCAGGGAACCAGCTTCGTGCCCTTGTAAGGAACGATGGTGATCAGGTGCTTCGGGCAGGCAAAGGTACAATCCCTGCAACCAACGCACTTATCGGGATCCACTACCGCGGTGCCGTTCACCACCGAGATAGCTCCGTATCTGCACACTGCCGTACAGCTTCCCTGTCCGCAGCATCCCGTGGTACAAAGTCCCAGTTCCTTGGCGTCCATTTTGGCTGCATCATAACAGTTCTGGATGCCCAGTTCCTTATACTTTGCGGATGCCCTGCTGCCTCCGGAGCACTTTACAAATGCTACCTTATCCTTGATAACGGTAAGGTCATGCTGGGTGTCCACGATTATCTTTTTCTTACATCTTACGGTACATGCACTGCAGCCCACACATTTGTCATAATCGATGACCGCATGATTATCCACTATGGATACCGCGCCCTGAGGGCACACACGCTCACACTCACCGCAGGCTATACAGCCATATCCACAGGTAGCTCTCACCACCTCTTCCTCATCCTCAGTGGATGAACAGGGTATGAAGTTGGTGGCGTCAGCCGGGATCATCCTGATAAGGCCCTGAGGACATACGCCCTCCGCTGCGCAGTCGCCACAGCCGTTACACTTTTCGGGATCCACGATGATCCTGCCATCCTCGATCTTCATAGCCCCCTGTTTACAGACTTCGATACAGGATCCGACGCCCACGCAGCCGCTCTTACACTCGCCGCGCAAAAAGCCATGCTCAACCGCCTCAGCGCAGGTCCTGCAGCTTCCGGCAAAGCGGGCCTTTCCAGCCGCGCTGCCTGAACAGGCGACAAAGGCAATCTCCGGAACATCACATCCGGATGAATTTTGCAATTCTTTGCTCATATACACTCCTTTCCCTGAGAAAAATAATTTTCTCAAAAATATGCGCTTTCACCATGATACAATATTTTTAAGAAGAAGAAAAGAACTTTTTGTTAACTTTTAACATTTTTTGTAGTTAGCATAGGCTAACCATTGTGCAAATTGACAACAAAATAACGACATGACAAATAATAAACAATTGCATACATATACAATCGACGCACAGATCCAACCGGCACAAAAAAACCGGCTCGGTGTGTACCGTGCCGGTTTTTTATAAAACTCTCACCTATGTCATTCTGAGTCTACTGCGCGTTCTGCTGAGCCGCCTCTTTCCTTTCCTTGATGCCTCTTCTGTAAGTACTGATGAGATCCTGATATACGGTCTCTATCCTATAGAACAGAAGATGCTTATACTTGGCCAGAAGTTCGGTCTTTATTACCTCCCTGATCTTGTCCACATTGGTATAACCCTTTATATCATCCAATACCGCTTTTATCTCCTCATCGGACGCTCCTCTTTCCGTGAGCCCCGTCATGCGGCAGAATATCTCCAGCTCATCCATGTTGTCATCCGCATCCTTGAGCAGATTATACATATAAGCTGAGGAGTGCATGATATTCTTCTGAGCCAGCTCCATGTCCCCGAAGAAACTCCTTCCGGAGAAAAGCTCCACCAGGAATTTTTTCTGGCGCTCCCAGTTTTCGATGATGGGCTTATTAAGCTTATCCCAGTGAGTAGCCACGATATGAACCTTACTCATATTGTCGGAAGCATTCTCAAAGACAGCCCTGATCTCCTCATGCTCTTCCCTGATGGTCCTTTGCACATCCACACAGAAGAACACGGCATCAGCCTTGCGTATATACTTTTTGGTGATCTCGGATCTGTAGGTTACCGCATCGAAAAGTCCGGGAGTATCCACCAGGAGTACCTGCTCGGGGAAGCTTTCCGGCAAAGTGGAAAGACCTATATTCACCTCTTTAACAAAGAAATGCTCAGGCTTTTTGGAGGAAGTCCACTTGGCTACCTCAGCCTCTATACCCAGGTTCTCCACCTCTGTCATTATGGGCTCATGTCCTACCCATTCATCGACCACGGACTCGGCGTTAAGACGCTTGTAAAGTTCATTATAGGTATCAGCCTGCTGGGACTTGCTCTTGGTCAGCTCATCCCACTCCTGCCTGTTATAGAATACGACCTTCACATAGTCCTGAGGGGACTTCCTGAACTTGGTCAGGGCGGCAGTCTCCGGCGTCACATCCACGGGGGTGTAATTATGCCCCAAGAGTGCGTTGATCAGAGTAGACTTGCCGGTCTTGATAGTCCCTACGAAGGCGATCTCAAACTCGGGATTCTCACAGATTTCCAAAAAGACTTCAGCCTTCTGGGCCAGATTTTCATCACCTATATCCAGAAGCTTTAAAAGCGACTGGTATCTCTCTATCTCCTTAAGATATTTACCGAACTTTTCCTTAAGTTCATCATCATCATAATCGATCTGCTTTAATGAATCCACCACGGAATCCACTCTGGCCCGCTGATCGGCCATGCTCAGCTCGGTCACGGGTTCTGCAGGAACAGGCTCTGCCAAAGCACCCTCGGCGTTTATCCCCTCCGATACATCAGCAGATACATCAGCCCCATTATACTCTTCACTTGTAGTTACATCCGTTTGCAGATCTGACATTTTCTTCTCCTCTTAAATCATCACCTCAATGTCATTCTCAGTATGACAACATTTATTTAATACAATGGTCACATAGCAGCACATCACGGGAATACGGGCAACAGATTAAGACCCGCTCTCTCATCCAGGCCGAACATGATATTCATATTCTGGACGGCCTGTCCTGCGGCGCCCTTCACTATATTATCCAGAGCACTCATCATCACCACTCTGCCGGTGCGCTCATCCACCTTAAAGCCTATATCCACGAAATTGCTGCCCTCCACCCATCTGGTCTCGGGAGGCACTCCGTGTCCCAAAAGTCTTATAAAATACTCATCCTTAAAATACTTTTCATAAGCCTTTGCGATCTCATCGGCGCTTATGTTCTTATCCTTAAGGGATGCATAGGCAGTCACCAGGATACCTCTGTTCATGGGAACCAGATGAGGCGTAAAGCTCACCATCACATCCTTACCCGCGGCGTAGGAAAGCTGCTCCTCTATCTCGGGAGTGTGCCTGTGATTTGCCACGCCGTAAGCCTTTATGCTCTCGTTCACCTCACAGAACAGATTCGCAGTCTTGGCAGAGCGTCCTGCTCCTGACGTACCGCTCTTTGCATCAAAGATCAAAGTATCGGTATCGATAAGCCCCTCTTTTACCAGAGGATAGGCCGCCAGTATGGAACAGGTGGTATAGCATCCGGGATTGGCCACCAGGGAAGTTTCCTTTATCTTATCCCTGTTTATCTCACACAGGCCATATACCGCATCCGCGATAAGGTCCGGAGACTTGTGCTCGATACCGTACCAGTGCTCATATACCTTTACGTCCTTGATACGGTAGTCCGCCGACAGATCCACCACCTTGCAGCGGCTCAGGATATCACGGTTTAAGATACCTGCCAGATATCCCTGAGGAGTGGCCGTAAATATGACATCAGCCTGCTCTGATAATTTATCTATATTATCATCCAGGCACTTATCTTCTATCAGTTCAAAGAAATTCTTATAGATATCTGCGTACTTCTGATCCACATAGCTTTTTGAACCATACCAGATAACCTCAGCTTCGGGATGATTCAGAAGTATCCGTACTATCTCGGCTCCGGCATAGCCGGTGGAGCCTATTATTCCTACTTTTATCATATGTACCTCTGATTGTTTATAGTTTATCTTTTTTAAGATCCTTCGCTTCGCTCAGGATGACAAAAGGAAGCAGGTAAATAACGAAGGGGCTCACTAAATAACGAAGGGGCTCACTAAATAACGAAGGGACTCACTAAATAACGAAGGGGCTCACGTATGTATCTGGGTTCCGATTCCCTTGTTCGTGAACACCTCAAGCAGCAGACAGTGCAGGATCCTGCCGTCCAGGATATGCACCTTGTTTACGCCGTTCTTCACAGCATCTATACAGCCTGAAAGCTTGGGCAGCATGCCGCCGCCGATATATCCGGAATCCACCAGCCCCTGAGCCTCATCGGCGGAAAGGTTTGAAATAAAGGTGGACTTGTCATTTATATCCTTATACAGACCCTCGATATCCGTGAGGAACGCCAGCTTCTCAGCCTTCACAGCCTCAGCTATGGCGCAGGCTGCATCATCCGCATTGATATTGTAGGACTGTCCGTTCTCATCCATTCCGATGGGAGCCACGATGGGCAGGAAATCCTTTTCTATAAGGTCAAATAAAACCTTGGGCTCCACATGGGTGATATCTCCCACAAAGCCTATATCCTGACCGTCCGACAGTTTCTTCCTGCATACCAGAAGTCCGCCGTCCTTGCCCGTAATACCCACAGCCTTCACGCCCAGATCCTGAACCATGCTCACCAACTGCTTATTCACCTTACAAAGAACCATCTCGGCCAGTTCCATGGTATCTTCATCAGTCACGCGCAGACCGTTCACAAACCTGGGCTCCATGCCCACTTTTTCCACCCAGCGGCTTATTTCCTTGCCGCCTCCGTGTACTATCACAGGCTTGAATCCCACCAGCTTGAGCAGCGTGACGTCCTTTATTACATTTTCCTGGAGTTCCTTTGTTGACATGGCGGAGCCGCCATATTTGACTACGATTATACGACGATTGAACTGCTGTATATAGGGAAGGGCCTCGATCAGCACCGAAGCCTTCTGCTGCAGTTCATTCATTTCATTTGCATTGACATTATTTTCCCGGTAAATCATCTCGTCCTCTCTACTTGGCCAGGGCCGAAGCTATATCCTCCTTCATATCCAAAACAGCCGCCCTGGAAGCGTCAGCAAATGCTGCCTCTCCATAGGAAGCATATTTCTCATTTTTATAGGCTGCGATTATCCCGCGGCTGGAATTGATTATGGCACCCAGTCCATCGACGTTAAAGAAATGTACCAGATCTGCGCCCTTTCCACCCTGGGCCCCGTAGCCGGGCACCAGTATACATGCCTTAGGCATCACCTTCCTGAGGGCTGCACCCATCTCGGGATAGGTAGCTCCCACCACTGCTCCCACATCAGAATAATCTCCATGCAGAAGCTCGCTTCCCCACTGATCCACCATGGCACCCACGGTCTCATAGATAGTCTTCTCAGCCTTGGTCGTAAGATCCTGGAGCTCGCCTGAGGAGGGATTGGAAGTCTTTACCAGCACAAAGATACCGCGGTCATTTTCCTTACAAGCCTTCAGAAAAGGCTTGATGCCGTCGCTTCCAAGATAAGGATTCACAGTGACAAAATCCTCATCAAAAGGACAGTAGGACTTATCTCCTATGGTAACCTTTCCTATATGACCTGCGGCATAAGCCTCGCAGGTGGAACCTATATCGCCGCGCTTCACATCGCCTATGACGATGAGGCCCTTCTCATGACAGTAATCTATTGTCTTCTTAAATGCAATAAGGCCCGGTATGCCAAACTGCTCATACATGGCCACCTGGGGCTTTACTGCAGGTATCAGATCATATACCGCATCCACTATGGCCTTATTGAACTGCCATATAGCCTCGCCGGCGCCTTCCAAAGTCTGTCCGAAATCTTCAAAGGCCTTATCCTGAATAAACTTAGGTACAAAGGCAAGTGTGGGATCCAGTCCCACCACTATGGGCGCCCCTGTCTTCTTTATCTTTTCATTTAATCTCTCTATCATTTGAGAACCTGTCCCTTGTCTGATGTCTTTAAACTATCCACATACTTCTTTATATTCGAAGCATTGGGATACTTTTTAAAACTGTCTCCCTCTACCACCACCAGCGTGGGAGCCTGCATTACATTATATCTGTTCACCAGCTCCACATTTTCATTGGCATCCACGATCATCACCTTCTGATTCTTGAGATACTCCTTGGCCAGAGCACAGTTGGGACAGGTGGACGTGGTAAAGAGATAAGATACCGTGGGCTGGCTTTCAAAAGTGACAGCCTTCTGACCCTGTGCGTCAAACTCATTTCCCGAAAGGGTCACCATGGTACTGGTAGGCTTCTTGAGGCAGGAATTCTCGGGATCATACTCCACACGGTTTTTAAACTCCTGAAGCTTTCCGTCATTCCAGTTCTGAACCGGTCTGTAATATCCGGTGATCCTGCTGTAAACCTCGGTGGCCTTGCCGCAATGAGGACATTCCTTGACCTCACCTGCCAGATACCCGTGATCCCGACATACCGAATATGTGGGAGACAGAGTATAATAGGGCAGCTTATAATTCTCCGCTATCACTCTCACCAGATTGGCTGCTGCCTTCCAGTCGGGAAGCTTCTCACCCAGGAATGCGTGGAATACGGTACCTGAAGTGTAGAGCGTCTGCAGTTCATCCTGTATATCCAGAGCGTCAAAAATATCCGCCGTATATCCCACGGGAAGGTGGGAACTGTTGGTATAGTAAGGTGTATCACCCTCATTTCCCGCAGTCTTAATGCCGGGGAACTGCTCCTTATCATGCTTGGCCAATCTGTAAGAGGTGCTCTCCGCAGGAGATGCCTCCAGATTATACAGATCGCCGTACTCCTCCTGATAATCCGACAGCCTGTCCCTCATGAAATTGAGGACCTTCTTGGTAAAGTTCTGACACTTCTTTGTGGTCATGTCACTCTTTATCCATCTGGCGTTAAGTCCCGCCTCATTCATACCCACGAGACCTATGGTGGAGAAGTGATTGTTAAATGTACCCAGATATCTCTTGGTATAAGGATAAAGTCCCTCATCCAGAAGTCTGGTGATGATGTTCCTCTTTATCTTAAGAGATCTGGCAGCCACATCCATCATGTGTCCCAGTCTCATAAAGAATTCCTCTTCGTTCACCGACTGATAAGCTATGCGGGGCATATTGATGGTGACCACGCCCACGGAACCTGTGCTCTCGCCGGAGCCGAAATATCCGCCGGTCTTTTTGCGAAGCTCACGAAGATCCAGCCTCAGTCTGCAGCACATGGATCTCACATCGGAGGGCTGCATGTCGGAATTGATGTAATTTGAAAAATAAGGAGTGCCGTACTTGCTGGTCATCTCAAACAAGAGTCTGTTATTCTCAGTGTCCGACCAGTCAAAATCCGACGTGATGGAATATGTGGGAATGGGATACTGGAAACCTCTTCCGTGAGCATCGCCCTCTATCATGGTCTCGATAAAGGCCTTGTTCACCATATCCATTTCCTTCTTGCAATCCTTATAGCAGAAGTCCATTTCCTTTCCGCCTACGATAGCGGGAAGATTAGCCAGGTCATCGGGCACGGTCCAGTCCAGAGTGATATTTGAAAAAGGTGCCTGGGTGCCCCAGCGGCTGGGTGTATTTACTCCGTAGATAAAGGTCTCGATGCACTTTTTAACCTCATCATAAGAGAGGTTATCCACCTTTACAAAGGGAGCCAGATAAGTATCAAAAGATGAGAACGCCTGGGCTCCTGCCCATTCATTCTGCATGATGCCGAGGAAATTCACCATCTGTGAGCAAAGTACCGACAGATGCCTTGCGGGTGCGGAAGTGATCTTGCCGCTGACGCCGCCTAATCCCTCCTGGATCAGCTGCTTTAATGACCATCCTGCACAGTAGCCTGTGAGCATGGACAGATCATGGATATGCAGGTCCGCATTCCTGTGGGCCTGAGCTATCTCTTCATCATATATCTCGGAAAGCCAGTAATTGGCGGTGACTGCGCCGGAATTGGAAAGGATGAGTCCGCCTACGGAATAGGTGACGGTGGAATTCTCCTTTACGCGCCAGTCCGAAACCTTGACGTATTTATCCACCACATCCTTATAATCGAGAATTGTAGAGCTGATGTTACGAATCTTCTCATGCTGCTTACGATACAGAATGTATGCCTTAGCCACATCAGTGTATCCTGCCTGAGTGAGGACCACCTCCACCGAATCCTGAATGTCCTCCACGGAGATAAGTGAATCCCTCACCTTATCCTGAAAATCGGCGGTTACGCGAAGAGCCAGCAGTTCGATGAGTTCCTTAGTGCAATACGGCTTTTCGCAGGCAACAAAGGCTTTTACCATAGCATCGCTTATCTTGCTCAGGTCGAACTCAGCCCTCGTCTCGTCTCTCTTAATTACCTGTAACATCAAATTCACCCCTTCATACATTTGTGCGATAACGCTCGTTTACATAACAACAATCGCGAAATCTTTTTTAGTGTATCAAATCCGGGGGGAAAAGTCAACGAGAAAACACTATATTTATGTAAACTGTTCTAATTTCCACACCATATGTGGTGGAAATCACTTAAGAAAGCCGTTTATGATCTGCTCCTCTGCTTCCTGCTCGGTTAAACCTAAGGTCATCAGCTTTATGAGCTGGTCTCCGGCGATCTTTCCGATGGCCGCCTCATGCACCAGGGCAGCATCCACATTATTGGCCTCCAACCCCGGCACAGCCAGTATCCTGCCCTCATCCATGATGATAGAATCACACTCGGTATGCCCGGAACAGGCGGCGTTTCCGATGAGCTTGGCATCAAATTTCTGGTAGGATCTGTCTCTGGCCACGGATCTGGAAACCACATCCGCACTGCTGCCCTCACCGTTCAGCTCTACCACATATGCACTGACGGCGTTCTGCTCCTCATGGGTCATCAGACGCTCTCTGACCACCAGACGCGCTCCTTTTGACAGAGCAGCCTGCGTCACCCTGTCCGTATCATCCACGCCCTTAATCTGGACCATCTCCATTTCCATGAAACTGTCATCGCCCATAGTCACTTCCGTCCTGGGATTCAATATGCGCTTTCCTGATCCCGATCCGGAACCGTAATGCTTTTCCACATATTTTACTCTGGCGCCTTTTTCCAAAAAGAAACGATGGATGCCGTCATGCTCCGAATCCTTAGGCCCGCAGTTATCTATGCCGCAACCTGCCACAATGGTCACATCCGCACCGGCTCCCACATAAAAATCATTGTACACGATCTCGGTCAGACCGCTTTTCGTCATCACTACAGGGATGTGGACACTCTCATTCTTTGTGCCCTCCTTTATGCGGACAGTGATCCCCTGTCCGTCCTCCCTGGGTATGATATCTATATTTGCCGTGGTAGCCCTGCCGGCCGCCTCACCGTTTGAGCGTATATTATAGGCTCCCTCAGGCACCTCATGCAGTCCTGCCACCTCGGACAATAGTCTTTTTTGTATTTCATCCATCTTAAGCATTGTGGGACTCCTTTCCCGCTCCGCTCTTTCTGCAGGCGCTCACGGCGGCGGACGTACCTATGAGCCCCGGCAGGATATCATCCTTCCTGCCCTGCTCACTGAGCACTCCGTCCTTAAGGACGATTATCTCATCCGCTATATCCAGGATCCTCTCCTGATGGGAAATGATCAGAATGGAACCGC
>Ga0247608_10002884_pt1 | contig 20715 bp, 13 predicted proteins | sample 176DNAGHGlowgp2_FD_193490 | JGI IMG/M metagenome (GOLD analysis project Ga0247608, IMG submission 193490) | Sheep rumen microbial communities from Palmerston North, Manawatu-Wanganui, New Zealand - 1766 DNA GHGlow gp2 | ecosystem: Host-associated > Mammals > Digestive system > Stomach > Rumen ...
AAGCCGTTCGCGACACCTTGTCGGTATAGGTGGGGCCAATGCCCTTGCCCGTCGTGCCCACCTTGTTCTTGCCCTTCTGAGCCTCGTAGGCAGCATCGAGCACACGGTGGGTGGGCATGATGAGATGGGCCTTCTTGGAGATGTGCAGACGGCTCTTGAGCTCGTGGCCGCTGGCCTCCAGGGCCTTCGCCTCGTCCATAAACAAATCGGGGGCCAGCACGACACCATTGCCGATGATGTTGACCTTGCCACCCTGGAAAATGCCGGAGGGGATGGAGCGCAGCACGTATTTCTGACCTTCAAACTCCAGCGTGTGACCGGCATTGGGACCGCCCTGGAAGCGGGCCACCACATCATACTGAGGCGTGAGCACGTCCACGACCTTTCCTTTTCCTTCGTCGCCCCACTGTAAACCCAGCAGGACATCAACTTTACCTTGATTCATTGTTGTTTATTTGTGTTTGTTGTTTTGTTTCTTCTCCTTAGTGGCCTTGCGCGTCAGCTTGGCCTGACAGGTGCTGCAGATGCCATAGATGTAGAGCGTGTAGCCATCGCAGCGAAAGCGCTTCAGGTGCATCATGTCGATGGCCTCGCTGATTTGTGGCGACTTGATTTCAGTCACCTTGCCACACATCGTGCATATCTGGTGCGAGTGGCCGCTGTTAACATAGCAGGCTTCGTACTTCGTTGAGCCCTGAAAGCGATGCCTGATGACCAGCCGTAGCTCCATAAAGAGCTTCAGGGTGTTGTACAAGGTGGCTCGGCTGACTGGGAAGTTCTGTTCTTCCAGAAGCTTGTCGCCCAGTTCCTCCAGCGTAAAATGCCCCGTTGTGCTGTAGACGGCATCAAGGATGGCATAACGCTCAGGGGTCTTTCGGAACTTGTTCAGTTCCAAATAGTTGGTCAGTATGTTACGTACCGACACTTTGATGCTTTCTTTCATTTTATGTGGTTAATTGGTTTAAAACCGCACAAAATTACAATAAATTCTTCAGAAACGGGCTATAATAATCTATAAAAGTTCTAAATTGATGCTTTTAAGCGCACTTTTTGCCAACCGTTCGTAGACGACACCCAGCTCCGAGAAGCGCTGGACGCTCTGCATGGCTGCCTTGCGAACGGCCATGGACGACCCTTGCAAGGCACACAGCGACTGGTCGAGAAACTCGTTGATGCCGCGCTCGTTAGGCTCCTGTCCGTTCATAAACAGGCGTGTCAGCATATGAAATCCGCACAGTTGGTCGTAAGCTCGTGGCGAAGCTATCCACTGGAAGGCTTTCTGCGGCGCGTAAGACAGATGCTGAAACAGGTTGAAGGCCACCTGCTCGGCCATTTCCTGCGAGGGCACCTGTTCCAGCCAGATGTCGGCCACCTCTGGCAACAGGCGGTCGGCAGGCATCAGCATGGTAGCCAGAATCTTACACTCTCGGACATCCTCCTTCCACAGGGCAATGGCCAGGTCATACAGGCGTGACGTGGAGTCGCCGCCATCGGCAGCCACCTCGGCACGCAGTTCGCCGGCCTGCTGGCGCAGCATGGGCAGCGAGGCACCCCAGTTCAGCTTGTACTGGAGTCCCTTGTCGCGCATGGACTGTGCCGTCTTGCCGTCCATCAGCAAGCGAAACGACTGCTTAATGTGTTTTACGTGTTCTTGTGTGGTCATATCAGCGTGCCATAATCGCGGCTATAGCGCAACATCTGCTCGGCATAGCCTTCGGTATAGTCTACCCGTATGTCGGTCACCTGACCATCGGCATCGTAGACGGGTGTCAGCACCGGGTTGATAAATCCTTTATAGGGTGCCAGGTTGAGCCGCTTATAGCGGGCAAGCACCTCCTCATGCAACGTGCCGTCCACCCGGACGGCATAGCGCTCCACCAGCTGGCGGGCAGCCTCATAGTCGCCCTCGCTCTTGATGCGCTGTATCTCGGCCAGCAGACGGGCAAAGAGCTGCCGCAGGGCGGCATAGTCGGTGATGCGCACATAAGTCTTGCCGTCGTGCTGCTCCAGCCGTATCACGTCGCCCTGCTCATAGCACCAGTGGGCTATCAGGGCACGGTTGCGCATGTGGGCCTCCTCTATCTGGTGACCCGGCTGGATGCGAATGAGCTGGGTCATGAGACCATTCATGATATAGGTATAATATTGCGACTGGTAGGCTCGTTCGTCTGGCACCAGTCCCAGCTCGATGAGCTTCGCGTCAGCGATATAATAGAGGCCAAACAGGTCGGCACGTGCCTCCTCGATGGTGTTTCCGTATGCCTTCAGGGCATCGGGGTCGGTGCCGGGCAGCAGTTGTCCGCTGCCATGTCCCAGACACTCATGCAGGTCGGTATGCAGGTCGTCGCAAATGTCGCCATACTTGTCGATGAGCGCCAGCGTCTCAGCGTCGATGACAAACTCCTCTTTGAAGCCATTGCCATGGGCAGCCTTGTTGTAGGCATCGGTAATGTTGCTGATAGTGATGCTCTTACTGCCATAGCGGGCACGGAGCCAGTCGGCATTAGGCAGATTGATGCCAATGGCCGTCGAGGGATACTCCTCGCCACCGAGCATGGCCGCACAGATGGCATTGGCCGTCACGCCCTTCACCACGGGCTTGCGGAAACGGGGGTCCACGGGCGAGTGGTCTTCAAACCATTGGGCATTACGGCTGATGGTCTGCGTGCGGCGGGTAGCCTCCAAGTCCTTGTATTCTACGATACCCTCCCAGGAGCCTTTCAGCCCCAGGGGGTCGCCATACACCTCTATGAAACCGTTGACGAAGTCTATTCTTCCCTCGTGTTCCTGCACCCACTCTATACAATAATTATTGAACACGCGCAGGTCGCCATGCTCATAATATTCGATGAGCAGTTCGAGCACCCGCTGCTGACGGGCATTCTCAGCCACCGTCCGGGCCTTCTCCAGCCAACCGACGATGGCACGGATGGCTGCCCCATAGCGTCCGTTGGCCGACCATACCACCTCCTTGATGTCGCCACTCTCCGCGTCCTTTACCAGCGTGCTGTTCAACCCGTACGACACGGGCTCGTCGTCGCCAGCGGCGGCAGCCCTCTGCTGCTGGTAGAATGCCTCGGCCTCCTGCTGGGTCACGCCGTCGTAGAAATGACAAGCCGACGTCTGGACAAGGTCCACGCCATCGGCCTTATTGACTCGCTTGGGCAACACGGCGGCATCGAAGATGACCGGGAAGACCTCGTCGCAGAGGTCGCCAACGGTCTCCCCCTGCCGCAAGGGAAGGGTGGCAGGGTCTACCATGCTTAATGCCTGCGACAAATAGTCACGGCTGAATTCCGGCTGGAACTTCTCGCAGCCGTAGTGATGATAGATGCCATTCGAGAACCAGAGGCGTTTCAGATACACCTCCAAGGCTGAAAAGTCGTCCGTTGTGCGGTCGGTGGCCGGTGATGTGTAAACAGCCTCCAACATCCGCCGGATGCGCAAGTTATACTTACCATACTGGTCGAACGTGATGTCACGGCCGCAAAGTGTGGCCTGTGAGAGATAGTAAACCAGCATTTTCTGACTTAAAGACAATTGCTCAAACCCGTTTAAGCGGTATCTGAGCAATTGAATGTCTGCAAAGCGTTCGTCTGTGTAGTTCATTGCCTGTAACTTAATTCCTGGTCTCCTTAATCTTCTCCTGGGAGACCTTCTTCAGGTGCTTCAGGCGATACTCACGAGGTGTCATGTTGAGCATCCGATAGAACGAAGCGTAGAACGACTGTCTGTTGGAAAAACCCACCATGTCGCTAACTTCTTCGATGCGCAGGTCCTTGTACCTGCGGTCTACCAGGACAGCCATTGCCTCCTCAATGCGGAACTTGTTGACGAACGAGGTGTAGTTCATGTGAAAACGAACGTTGACCACTGCTGAAACGTAACGCGTGTTGGAACCTAAATCCTCGGCTAGTTTTTTGGCTGAATAATTTTTGTCCTTGTACTTCTTCTGCATCACGATGATTTCCAGAATACGGTCTTTCATGTCGTCCATCACCTTGGGGCTAACAAGTGTTCTGTAGTTTGCCGCCTTTTCTTTCTTTTCGGTAATGTTGTACTTAACCATAATGACCTGAATAACTTAGTCTTTTTCTAATTACTTTGCAAATATACGAAATAATTGCAAAACGACAAAACAAAGAGCATTAAAAATTATTAACGTTGTCTTTTTTCTTTGACTATTCGTCCAAATCGGGGTATTTTCACGGCTGTCACGGCGGTCTGAGCGACGCAGCACCTGTGCAGTTGTTCATTAATAATTTTTAAGTGAAAAATGATAAACGAAAGAACAACGAGCGGCTATTTTTCGTAACTTTGCACCGCCTTTCAGGTAGGATATAATTCACAACGTTGATTTCCAATAGGTTAGAAAGTATTTAAGGATAAAAGATGAGACAATTAAAGATTCAGAAGAGTATCACAAACCGTTCGAGCGAAGCCCTGGACAAGTATCTGGTGGAAATCGGACGGGCACCACTTATTAGCATTGACGAGGAAATAGAGTTGGCACAGAAGATTCGCCGTGGCGGTCCGGAAGGCGAGCGTGCCAAGAACAAGCTGATTACGGCCAACCTGCGCTTTGTGGTTTCCGTAGCCAAGCAGTATCAGCATCAGGGGCTGACGCTGACCGACCTCATTGACGAGGGCAACATCGGACTCATTAAGGCCGCCCAGAAGTTTGACGAGACGCGCGGCTTCAAGTTTATATCCTATGCCGTATGGTGGATACGCCAGAGCATTCTTCAGGCTATTGCCGAGCAGAGCCGCATCGTGCGCCTTCCGCTTAATCAGGTTGGCGGGCTCAACAAGATAGCACACGAAATCAACCGTTTTGAGCAGGAGCACCTGCGCCGTCCGTCGGTGCAGGAGCTGAGTGCCGCCACCCATATCGACGAGGAGAAGATAGCCCAGTCGTTGATGGCCGACGGCCACCATGTATCCATAGATGCTCCATTCCAGGAGGGCGAGGACAACTGCATGCTGGATGTCATGTCGTCTGGCGACGACTCACGTACGGACCGCCAGGTGGACTATGAGTCGATGTCGCAGGAGCTGAACTCCGTGCTGGAGAGGGTGCTCAAGGACCGCGAAATCACCATCATCCGCGAATGTTTCGGCATCGGCTGCCACGAGCGCGGCCTGGAGGAGATTGGCGACCGGCTGGGACTGACCCGCGAACGTGTACGCCAAATCCGCGAGAAGAGCATTGCCAAGCTGCGCGAGTCGGGCAACGCACGCATTCTGATGAAATATCTGGGGTAAGCTATCGTCAGCACCTAATAAAACACCTTGCATACCACCTAATAAAAGGGCTTCTGTATAAAAAAACTAAAATGTTTTGGCAGCTCCAGAAATTATTTGTACTTTTGGGGGGTGAAACAGAAGCTAAACCTTTTGATATTTGTGTTGGGCCTGACAACCCTCATGCCCAGCCTATGCCGGTCAGCCGAGGTTTCAGACTCCGTCATTCTGAAACGCATCTGGGACTACCGGCGCAACTACACCGAGGACATCAAGGGTGTGGAGCAGAATGTCTACATCCGTAGCATGTTCGACGTGAAGCGTCGCAACGTGCTGTTGTTCCTCGTACCCTCCATGTACTCCATAGCCAAGGGACAACGCCAGTATCTCACCGAGAGCTACGGAAAGTTCCGCTTCCGCGACATCAACGACTACGACTTCTACCGTCAGGTGGTCAACAGCACCATTCCGCACAACCGTCAGCCAATGGCTCCCATCTCGGAATTTATGATGCCCAACCTTTATGCCGTCTCGCTCTTTCCCAACCACCTGCTGTCGCCCTTCCATCGTGCCAACCGCCGGTCGTACCGCTATCAGGTGGAGCCCTCTGACAGCACGATGGTCATCGTACGCTTCAAGCCCAAACTGAGGAACACACAGTTTGTCAACGGCTATGCAGCGGTCAATGCTCAGACAGGCCGAATCAAGTTTGTCTCGCTGGAGGGCGAGTATGACATGATAAACTTCAAGGTCAACTTCTTCATGGGCCAGGAAGACAAGGGCGACCTGCTGCCTGAGCGCTGCTTTGCCAACTTCGCGTTTAACTTCATGGGCAATCGCATCAAGGCCGGCTACGTCACCGTGTTCCATTGCCCTACCACCCTACCCGACTCCATTGTCGACCGCGAGGACTCGCTACTCATGTGTCAGGTGCGCCCCATCCCCCTCTTTCAGAACGAGAAGGACATCCTGCTCAAATACCAACAGGCCGAGCAGGCCGAGGAGAACCAGTCGCGCAACGAGAAGCCCAGTCGTGGCCGCAAGCTGATACACACGGCCTGGGACATTGGCGACAACCTTATCAACAGTCTTAATGCCGACCGCGGACGGGCGTCGATAAACATCTCGCCGCTGCTCAATCCGCTTTATATGAGCTACAGCCAGAGCAAGGGTCTTAGCTACAAACTTGACATCGGCATGCGCTATGCGTGGAACAGCCATCGCTATCTGACGCTCGACACCCGTTTCGGCTACAGCTTCAAACAACGGCAGCTATACTACACCCTGCCGCTACGCATGACCTACAACCCCAAGCGCAACGGCTATGCCGAGCTGATGTTTGCCAATGGCAACCGCACGTCGAATGGTGCTCTCGCAGAGTCGTTTAAGACCATTATGCGCGACACCATCGGCATGCCCGACTTCAAGGACCAGTACCTTCAACTAGTCAACAACGTGATGGCCTTCGACTGGCTGGAAATCACAGTCGGCGTGATATACCACCGCCGCAAGTCGACCGACCCCACGCTAATGGAGAAGGCCCGTCTGCCCTACCAGTACAAGAGCTTCGCACCCATGCTGACCCTCAAGTTCATGCCTTGGCGGAAAGGTCCCAAGCTCACGGCCAACTACGAGCGCAGCCTCTCCAATGTCTTTGGCTCCAACCTCAACTACGAACGCTGGGAGTTTGATGCCACCCAGCAGTATCGGCTGCCCCGCCTGCGCACCATCAGCAGCCGGGTGGGCACAGGATTCTACACCCACCGCTCGACGGAATACTTCGTCGACTTCACCAACTTCGCCGACAACTACCTGCCCACGGGCTGGGACGACGAGTGGACTGGCCAGTTTCAGGTGCTCGATGCCTCGTGGTACAACCAGTCGCGGTACTACGTGCGCGGCAACGTGTCCTACGAATCCCCCCAGCTGCTGCTCACCCGAATGCCGCTCGTAGGGCGTTTCATTGAGTCTGAGCGTGTCTACGCCAGCATACTGTCCATAGAGCACACCCGTCTCTACTACGAGCTGGGCTACGGCTTCACCAACAGATTTTTCTCGGCAGGCTTCTTCGCCAGTTTCCTAGGCCACCGGTTCGACGGTTTCAGCAGTCGCTTCACCATCGAGCTGTTCAGGCGCTGGTAAGGGCAGCCGAGACACCTGACACACACCTTTATTATCGACTATGAAGTCATTGACCGTCTATAAGGCAAGCGCAGGCAGCGGCAAGACATTCACACTGGCCACAGCCTACATCAAGCACCTGGTAGTCAACCCCGCCAGCTATCGTGCCATCCTGGCCGTCACCTTCACCAACAAGGCCACGGAGGAAATGAAGATGCGTATCCTGAGCCAGCTCTACGGCATCTGGCGACAGCTGCCTGACTCGGCCAGCTACCTGCGTCGCATCACCGACGAGACGGGTCTTGCCGACAACGTTGTCAGCCAGCGAGCCGGCGAGGCCCTTCACCTGCTGCTCCACAACTACAACTACTTCAGCGTGGAGACCATCGACACGTTTTTCCAGAGCGTGTTGCGCAACCTTGCCCGCGAGCTCGACCTCACGGCAAACCTGCGCATCGGCCTCAACGACATTCAGGTCGAGGAGCAGGCCGTCGACCAGCTCATCGACTCGCTCAACCATGGCGATGCCATGCTGCAATGGCTCATGCGCTACATCATGGAGACCATCGACGACGACCGCTCGTGGAACATCATCGGCCAGGTCAAGCAGTTTGGCAAGACCATCTTCCGCGACTACTACAAGGAGCAGAGCGCGACGCTCAACCGCCGGCTCCATGAGCAGGGCTTCCTCGATGCTTACAGCAGCCAGCTGCGCGCCCTGCGCCACGAGGCCCTGCAACGCATGAAGGGTCTGGCCCGTGAGTTCTTCGACATCCTGCAGGCCAACGGACTGACCGTCGACGACCTGACCTACGGGCGTAGCGGCGTGGCAGGCTTCTTCCTGAAGATAGACAACGGACAGCTGGATGCCTCTGTCGTAGGCCGCCGTGTTGCCGACTGCCTGGAGGATGCCGCCAAGTGGTGTCCGAAGAAGCACCCCCGGAGCGACGAGATAGCCTCGCTGGCCGCTACGACGCTCATGCCCCTGCTGCAGCGGGCCGTCGACGAGCGTCCGCGCCAGTGGCGGCGCTACATGTCGGCCGACCTGACGCTTCGCCACCTCAACCAGCTGCGTCTGCTGGGCAGCATCGAGCAGAAGGTGCACCAGCTCAACGAGGAGTCTAACCGCTTTCTGCTCAGCGACACCCAGCAGCTGCTCCACGCCCTCATCAACGACAGCGACTCGCCGTTTATCTTCGAGAAGCTCGGCACCCGTCTGGAGCACGTCATGATAGACGAGTTTCAGGACACGAGCACCGTCCAGTGGCGCAACTTCAAGGTGCTCCTTCAGGAGTGTATGAGCCACACAGGCTCTGAGAATCTCATCGTCGGCGACGTCAAGCAGAGCATCTATCGCTGGCGTGCCGGCGACTGGCGCCTGCTGAATGCCATCGACCAGGAGTTTCCGCGTGCCAACGAGGTCATGGACATCCGTCCGCTGACCACCAACTACCGCTCTGAGAAGAACATCATCCTGTTCAACAACGCCTTCTTCACGCAGGCCGTCCAGCAGGAATATGCGGTCCACCATGCCGACTATCCTGAGGGGGCCGAACAACTCAGCCACGCCTATGCCGACGTAGTACAGCAGGTGCCGGCCGGACGGCCTGACATTGGGCACGTCAGCGTCTGCCTCCTGCCTGCAGCCGACTACCAGTCGCAGGTGCTCGACGAGCTGACCGCCACCGTCAGCCAGCTGCGCCAGCTGGGTGTCGCCCCGGAGCGCATCGCCATCCTCGTGCGCACCAACAACCTCATACCGCTGATAGCCGACCACTTTGCCCGCCATCTGCCCGACATCCACATTGTCAGCGACGAGGCTTACCGGCTCGATGCCTCGTCGGCCGTTCGCCTGCTGGTGTGTGCCCTCCACCTGCTGGCCCACCCCGACGACCTGCTGGCCAAGGCCACCATCGTCAAGCTCTACCAGCGTACCGTCATAGGCAGCACGACGGCCGACAACGAGCTGCTCATCCGCGACCAACCGCTCGACGACCTGCTGCCCGAAGCCTATATCCGCCACTTCGACGACCTTCAGCTGTTGCCTCTCTACGAGCTGGCCGAGCGCCTCTACCGCATCTTCTCGCTCGAAGGGCAGCGCCAACAGAGTGGCTTCGTGTGTGCCTTCTTCGACCAGCTGAGCCAGTTTGCCCTACAGAGCTCTACCGACATCGATGCCTTCATCCGCGAGTGGGACGAGACCCTCTGCGCCAAGACCATCCAGAGTGCCGGCATCAGCGGCGTACGCATCCTCTCCATCCACAAGAGCAAGGGCCTGGAGTTCGACAACGTCATCATTCCCTTCTGCGACTGGAAGCTCGAACATGCCGACGTGCTCTGGTGCCAGCCGCGCGAGGCGCCCTTCAATGCCCTGCCCATCGCACCCATCGACTATAGCGAGAAACAGATGCGCGGCACCATCTACGAGGCCGACTACCTCGACGAGCACCTCCAGCACACCGTCGACAACCTCAACCTGCTCTACGTGGCCTTCACCCGTGCCTCGAAGAATCTGTTTGTCATCGGCCGCCGTGGCGCCACGTCGTCGCGCTCGGCACTCATCGAACGGGTGTTGCCCGCTCTGGACCTTGCCGACAGCGTGCTCGAAGGTCAGACCGACGAGCAGGCGCCCCTCCGCTTCCGGTTCGGCCAGCTGGCCACCGAGGGCGACCGCCGTCGTGCCACGTCAAACGTGTTTCTGCAGCCGGTCGACATTCTGCCCGTCAGCATCGAGTCGTTCCAGAGCAGCGCCGAGTTTCGCCAAAGCAACAAGAGCCGCTCGTTCATCGAGGGCGACGACGGCGACGACGACGGCAGCTACATCAAGCTGGGCAGCGTGCTCCACGCCCTGTTCTCCACCATCCGCACCACGGCCGACATCGACCGTGTACTGCTGCAGCTACAGCACGACGGCATACTCTACGATGCCGATATCAACCAGGAGCGGCTGACCGCACTATTGCGAAAAAGGCTCGAAGGAAAAACCGTCAAGCGCTGGTTTTCAGACCATTGGCAGCTCTACAACGAGTGCAGCATCCTGCACGTCGACGACCAGGGCAACGTCCGCGCGCATCGCCCAGACCGCGTCATGACCGACGGCCATGAGACCCACGTCGTCGACTTCAAGTTCGGACGGCCCATGGCCGACCACCACACGCAGGTGCGCCAGTACATGCAGCTGCTGCGCCAGATGGGCATGCCCCGCGTGCAGGGGTGGCTCTGGTACGTCTATAGCAACAAAATAGAAGAAGTGAAATGAAGGAATTTCTTGCCTACGTCGCCGACGACATCCTTGCCAAGCACGGCACCAACCTGTCGCGGATGGCCATCGTGTTTCCCAACAAGCGGGCCTCGCTGTTTCTCAACGAGTATCTGGCACGACGGGCCGGACAACCGCTATGGAGCCCGGCCTACACCACCATCAGCGACCTCTTCCGCCAGCTGTCGCCGCTCGTCGTGGCCGACCCCATCAAGCTGGTGTGCGACCTCCACCGTTCGTTCTGCCAGCAGACGGCTTCCACCGAGACCCTCGACAAGTTCTACGGCTGGGGCCAGCTGCTGCTCAGCGACTTCGACGACATCGACAAGAACATGGCCGATGCCGACCGCGTGTTTGCCAACCTGCGCGACATCCACGAGCTCGACGACGTGTCCTACCTCACCGACGCGCAGAAGGCCATGCTCCAGCGCTTCTTCAGCACCTTCTCGGCCGACCACAACAGCGAGCTCAAGGAGCGCTTCCTGCGGCTGTGGAGCCACTTTGCCGACATCTACCACGACTACAACCGCCGCCTGGCCGACCAGGGGCTGTGCTACGAGGGTGCCCTCTACCGCCAGGTGGCCACCATCGAGCAGCCCGACCTGCCCTACGACACCTACGTCTTCGTAGGCTTCAACCTGCTGCAGAAGGTGGAGCAGCGGCTCTTTCAGACCCTCCAGGGCCAGGGCAAGGCACGCTTCTACTGGGACTTCGACCACTACTATCTGCGCCAGCACCACGAGGCCGGCCAGTACATCGGCCAGTATCTGCGCCACTTCCCCAACGAGCTCGACAGCAACGATGAAGCCATCTACGGCAACTTTCAGAAGCCCAAGCACATACGGTTCATTGCCACACCTACCGAAACCATCCAGGCCCACTACGTGTCTGACTGGCTGATGGCTGCCGACCAGGCCGACAACAATACCGCCGACAAGGCCGACGAGGCCGCCATGCCGCGCTGTCAGGCAGGCCGCCGCACGGCCATCGTCATGTGCAACGAGGGGCTGCTGCAGACCATCATCCATTGTCTGCCGCCAGCCATCGACAAGGTCAACATCACCACCGGCTATCCGCTGTCGCAGACCTCCGTGGCGTCGCTCGTCCAGCAGCTCGTCACCCTGCAGCTCAGCCAGTATCCGCCACGCCCGCTGCGCGTCGTCCGCCGCCACCCCTACAGCCGCTTCATAGCCGACGAGCTACTCACTCATCGGCTGCCACAGCTGACCAACGGCGACCTGCTGGCATGGCTGCTGACCATTCTGCGCCAGGTGGCCGACCAGGGCCGCCAGCACGTCAGCGACCCGCTCTTCCAGGAGTCCGTCTTCCGCACCTATCAGCTCGTCAACCGCCTCCAGGCGCTGGTCTCTTGTGGCGACCTCATAGTCGACGTCGTCACCATGCAGCGGCTCATCGACCAGCTCATCCAGCAGACCACCATCCCCTTCCACGGCGAGCCTGCCGAGGGCATACAGGTCATGGGTGTCCTCGAGACGCGCAACCTCGACTTCGACCACTTGCTGCTACTCTCATGCAACGAGGGCAACATGCCACGGGGCGTCAACGACAGCTCGTTCATACCCCACAGCATCCGGCGGGCCTACGAGCTGACTACCGTCGACAACAAGGTGGCCATCTACGCCTACTACTTCCACCGCCTGCTGCAACGGGCCCGCGACATCACCATCGTCTACAACAACTCCACCGAGGACGGCCAGCGGGGCGAGCAGAGCCGCTTCATGCTCCAGCTGCTCGTCGAGAGCGGCCACCACGTCAGCCACCAGACGCTACGCTCCGGCCAGTCCACCGTCAGTCTGCAGCCCGCAGCCATTGTTAAGACGCCACGTGTGGTCAACATTCTGCACATGCTGTTTGCCTCGGCCGACAGCCTGCTGTCGCCCTCCGCCGTCAACCGCTACCTACGCTGTCCCCTGCAGTTCTACTACCGCTACGTCGCCGACCTGCGCGAGCCCGACGTGCCCGACGACGAACAGGAGCTCGACAACCGCATCTTCGGCAACATCTTCCACGAGGCCGCCGACATCGTCTACCATCAGCTGCCCCGCCGCATCACCCGCGACGTGCTGCAGGCCGTACTACGCGACCCCTCGGTCGTCCAGCGTGCCGTCGACGAGGCGTTCCACCACCAGCTGCCTCATGCCCATGGCGGCGGACTGCAGCTCATCAACCGCGAGGTCATCATCCGCTACCTCCAGCAGCTCGTCCGCCTCGACATACAGCTGGCACCCTTCACCATCCTCGGTCTCGAACACGACGTGTGGCGGCCCGTCAGCCTCGACGGACTGCCCACGCTACGCTTCGGCGGACGCATCGACCGCCTCGACCTTACCGGCGAGGGCACCAGCCAGGAGTGCATCCGCGTGGTCGACTACAAGACCGGCGGCCACCGCCTGAAGGGCCTTGCCAGCGTGGACGACATCTTCGACCCGACGCATATTCACGACCACAGCGACTACTACCTGCAGACCTTTGCCTATGCCGACATCGTGCGCCGCCAGACGTCACGCCGCGTCGTGCCCGCCCTGCTGTTCATCCAGCATGCCGGCGTCGCCGACTACGACCCCACGCTCACTCTGGGCAAGTCGCCCGTGGGCGACATAGCCGACCATAGCGCCCGCTTCAGCGAGCTGCTGCACCAGAAAATCCAGGAAATCTTCGACGCCGCCGTCCCCTTCCAGCCCACCGCCGACCCGCGCGTCTGCCAGTCGTGCCCCTACGCCCCGCTGTGCCGATAAATATCGCTATCTTGTAGCCAGCACCTTGCGGCGGCCCTTGACATAGACCGTACGCATGGCGGGCTCCACCGTCAGCTGGGTGCCAGAGAGGGTGTAGACGGGCGTGTCGGCGACGGCATCCGACTTGCCACCGGCTTCCGTCCTGACCCCGCCGATGGCCGTGGGCGACGGCATGAAAGCCTCGCGCTGCAACACCTGCGTCATGCAATGGGCGGCACCATAGCCGAGAATCAGGCTCTCCAGGGGTATCCACTCCACGTAGACCCCGGCCTCGCGGAACCGTTGCTGCAGAACCTCCGACTGTCCGCCAACGGCCATGATGTGTCGTGGGGCAATGGTCAGGAAGTTGTTGGCATAGTGCATCTCATCGTCGTAGTCGATGGGTATTATCTGGAAGCCGCGGCTCTTGATGTATTCCACAAACGACAGGTCCTGCCTCCACAGCACATAGACCTTGCTGCCGGGCTGGCGTGCCCAGATGTCGCAGGTGGTAAACTCCGGCTCGCCGGGGTGCGCATAGAGCCTGCTGGCCACCATGGTGCAGAGGTCGCTGTCGATGATGTTGAAGTAGGTGTCCAGGTGCATCTGCTTCTGCCACAACTTATGGTCGCGCACCACCACCACGGTGTCGTGGCCAAAGGCGTCGGCCTCCATGAGCTGCCGGATGCCCTCGTCGTTGGTGCGCATGCCACAGCCTATGAGCGATATGTTGCCCGCCGGAATATAGTCGCCGCCCTCCAGCCGTCCGTCGCCGCTGATGCGCAGCACGGGCTTCAGCCCCAGGTGTTCGTAGCACAGGGCTATGATGTCCGTCTCAGGAGCCCGCTGGCTGCTGTTCATCTGGCAGATGACATGTCCGCGAGGGGTGGTAATGCTCTGGTCGCGCGTAAAATAGAGGTTCATCAGCGGGTTCTGCACATACTGCGCCTCGTAGCCCGTGTTGTTGTCCGTGCGGAAGAGCTTCACCGTGGGCTGCAGCAGGACGCAGCGCACCAGGTCGCCGCGCGACATCTGGGCCAGCACATCCTGGCGGTACTCCTCGGTGGCCTGCGCGCTCTCGTCGGCTATGCTGCTGATATCGTACGTCAGCACCCTGGCGGCCAGCTCCCTCAGGCTGTCAAGGCCCACCTCGCCGAGTATCTCCGTTACGGTATGCACGCGTATGCCGTTTTGCTGCAGCATGCTGATATAGCCGCGATGCTCGTCGGCAGCCTTGTCAACGTCGAAATAGCCCTCAAACAATCCCGCCGCCGGGTGTATCACCCCGTTGAACAGCTCATAGCCGGGGGTGTGCATCAGTATGTCGCCCGCCGCCGACCATTCCGCCTGCGGATAAGTCATCGTTTGTGCCATGCCGCCAGCCAGCAGCACCAGGCTTCCAAGCATCGAAGTGAGTAGTCTTTTCATTTCCATTACGCGCTATACAAGTTTTTTTGCATTATACCGGCCAGCAGCAGCCAGCCGTCTTATCGGCTACAAAGGTACGAAAAAAAATTGGAATGACAAAACTTTTTCAACCTCAGTCCCCCAACTTTCGCAGCTATTCTTTTGCGTATCGGAATTTTTTTGTACCTTTGCAGACGGTTCGGGGAGAAATCCGGACTGACAAAAAGCATTCGCTATTATTTCGCGTTCAGCCAAGCAAGCCTAGGAAACTCAATTGGTATAACAAGCACGAGATAATATGTGACAGGTGAGCCGTAAATGGTTCTCTGTTAAATCGTAATAGCGATGCAACACGTTAAAAGCGTGGTGCATCTTATGATTTACAGAGGTACCAGTTTCCTAGGCTTCGCCTCTTGCTGAACGCAATAAGAGCATCACGCTCTTTTTGCGTCTTGGCGTGATTGATAGTTGGGTGCATTGTGACCTAAAACTATCTATCAATATGGGAAATAAAAGCTTAAATAATGCGAAGGCTGCAAAGAAGGATGAGTTCTACACTCAGTTGACAGACATCGAAAGGGAATTGCAACACTACTGGCCTCACTTCCGCGACAAGGTGGTGCTCTGCAACTGTGACGACCCTTACGAGAGCAACTTCTTTAAGTACTTCGCCCTACGGTTCAACCAGCTTGGGTTGAAGAAACTGATTTGCACTTGTTATAATGGTTCGCCCGTGCAAGGAAACGAACTAATGATTGACTTTGGCGACCTGTGTGATGAGCCAAAGAAGATTGCCTATAAGGTGGAAATAACCGAGGTAAAAGACTTGAATGGCGACGGAGCCGTTGACCTTAGCGATGTCCGCTATTTGCTTCAGAACGACAAGAATGTGCTATCGACATTGAAGACAGGCGACTTCCGAGGCCCTGAGTGCATTGAGCTACTGAAGCAAGCGGATATTGTGGTGACAAACCCTCCGTTTTCGCTGTTTCGCGATTTCATAGATACACTTATCAAGCACAAGAAAGACTTCATAGTAATGGGCAATGACTATGCCATATCGAACAAGAATATATTTCCTCTGTTGTATATTGGTCAGATATGGAACGGAGTTAATTCAGGGCACACATGGTTTGAAGTTCCTGAGTACTATGAGATTCCTGATTTCTACGACCTCAACGACACTAAAAAACTACGTTCAAACGGGTACGCCATCAAAGACGGACGGCTTTGGAGAAACTTGGGGAACATCTGCTGGTTTACCAACTTAGACCACAAGAAACGACATGAGTATATAGATTTGATAAGAAGCATAAAAATGAATGACTACACAGAATACGACAACTACAAAGCTATCGAAGTGGGCAACGTAAACGAGATACCTTATGATTATGATGGGGTTATTGGCGTGCCCATCACCTTCATGCACAAATTCAATCCAGAACAGTTTGAATTGCTTGGCATCACGGAGAACGACCCTAAGATGAAGGAATATTGGAAGCCAGGTGCGGCGAGGTATGACCGCCCATATCTAGAGGGGAAGCGCAAATCACCAAGACTTCTTATCCGCAACAAGCACCCCCAGCTCTGACAAATCGTAAATAGTAAATCCGTAAATAATAAATTCCCATGATGACCATCAAGCAAATAGAAGTGACCGTAGGCGAGATTACCGAGGGTTACGTGAACAACGACGAGCAGGGCGTGCGCGGCTACAACGGCCGCCTAGACATACGTCCGCCCTACCAGCGCGAATTTATATATAATGAGCGGGAGCAGCAGGCCGTCATCACGACCGTGCTCCACGGCTACCCGCTGAACGTGATGTACTGGGTGAAGCGCAGCGAGGATGCCGACTGTCCCTACGAGGTGATGGACGGCCAGCAGCGCACGCTCTCGCTCTGCGAGTACGTGGCGGGGAAGTTCTCGTATGACTTCAAGAACTTCTTCAACCAGCCCGAAGACATCCAGCGACGCATCCTCGACTATCCGCTGACCATCTATGTCTGCGAGGGCGACGCATCGGAGAAACTGGAGTGGTTTCAGACCATCAACATTGCCGGCAAGCCGCTCAACGAGCAGGAGATACAGAACGCTATCTTCGCCGGGCCATTTGTCTCGGATGCCAAGCGCCACTTCTCGAAGTCGAACTGTGGGGCCTACCGGCTGGGCAAGGACCTGGTCAACGGCACACCTATACGTCAGGACTTCCTGAAGCGGGCCCTCGAATGGATGGCCGACCACGAGACGCGCGAGGGTCACCGACAGTCTGCCGTCGGCTACATGGCCGCTCACCAGCACGACCCAAACGCCAACAACCTGTGGCAGTACTTTCAGACGGTGCTCAACTGGGCCATCAACAACTTCGACATGAAGCGGTTCAAGAAAATCATGAAGGGGCTCGACTGGGCACTGTTCTACGACAATTATCACGCCGAGACGCTCGACACCGTGGCGATTGGCAGGCGTATCTCCGAGCTGATGCGCGACAGCGAGATACAGCGTCCGCAGGGCATCATCCCTTATGTGCTGACAGGCGACGAGCACTATCTGGACCTGAGGGCGTTCCCAGACGACATCAAGTTGGCCGTCTGGGAGCAGCAGCAACACCGGTGCGCCCTCTGCGGGAATGAGTTCGACTTCGAGTTTATGGAGGGCGACCATATTACGCCGTGGCGCGAAGGAGGCCGTACGGTCACGGAGAACTGCCAGATGCTCTGCCGCGAGTGCAACCGCCGGAAGGGGGCGAAATAGGCGAGCAACAGATATGTAAAGTCGCTGAAACAGCAAACTAAAAAACTACAATTATGGACAGAGAGAATGAGCACAAGCGTATAGGCAAAAGGATAGAGGAACTGCGTATAGCCAAGGGCTTGACACAAGAAAACACAAAGACACAAAGACACGAAGTTTTTTTCCAGGTGCCGAGGGCTGGCGGATTCTTTGTGTCTTCATGTCTTTGTGTTCAGTTAAAATCATACCAAGTTATTTTTTATGGTTACTAAAAGCTGCTGAAACAGCAAAATAGGAAAAAATTCCCCGTCATCCGCTTGTAAGGATGGCGGGGAATTTATCATGGGCTTATGCAAGGATGCAAGCTGCAAGGGTGCAAGTGTTTGTGTCAGTTTCCCTGCACCTTCGTCCACTGGTTCTTGCCGCTCTTGGTTATCCAGCCTTCTTTCTTCCAGCGGCTGATGATGCTGTAGAGGGTGCCGTCGGCGTACTCGCTGCCCTTCAGGCGGCGCAGGTCGCCGAGGGCGAAGGGGGTGGGCAGCTGGTCGAAGATGTTGACGTTGGGCGACTGCAGCAGGGCCTCTTCCTGCGCCTCCTTCATCTGCTTGGCCAGCAGGGGGCCGAAGAACTTGACTTGCTGCTGCATGACGTACTCGGCCATGGCTACTGCGAAGTCGCAGCAGGCGTTTGACTCCTTGCCGCAGAGCAGCATGTAGACGACGCCGCACCTGAAGCCGATGACACCGGCACGCCGCCTGTAGGTGTCCTTCACACGGTCGCAGGCCTTTGCGGCCTCCAGCCGCTTCTCCTCGAGCCACTGGGCGATGGCCTTGCGCAGCCGGGGTGTGTCATGGAATCCGTGGGCCTGACGGAGCTGTTCTGAAGCCTGGCGGATGCGCTCACGGTCGGCCTCGGTCATCTCCTTGAATACGGTCATGGGGGCAAAAAGGTTGTCGGGCATCTCGGACACCATGATGCGGCCCGATAGTCCGTTTTCCGTATTGTCGTTCTTGAAACACTTGGCCACGCTGCCTGGGGTGCCCAGGATGGTCCAGTTGTAGCCTACCTCTACCTCGCCGCTCTCTGACTGGTCGCTGTTGAAGTCCTGGCCCCATCGGTCGTGGTCGAAGGCCACGCGATAGATGTCGTACTTGGCCGACCACGAACCGGCACCATTCGTTTTGCGAAGGGTATCTATCTCTGGGCAGATGCTGTAGAGGGTGTGCCCCTGTGCCTGCTTGAGGCGGCGCAGCAGCTTAGAGCAGGAAATTGTGATGGTGGGCACGCGCAGCACGTCGGTGGGCTCCTGCTCGCCGCGCTCTGACTGCTTGCGCTGCTTGTTCTTGGCCTTCACGGCATCTTCCTTGCGGCGCACGGCATCGTCGTCACGGCGCAGGGAGTCAATCCACAGCTCTACGTCATCGACTATGGTCCCCTTGTTTGACGACTGCTCGGCAATGATGATGGCCATGCCGGCCAAGTGGTGTATCTTGCCGTCGCAGTAGCGCACGGTGACGCCGTCGGCCAGGGCCATCAGGGCGGGCATCAAACCTACGATGTGGGGCATGACAAAGCTGTCGGGGTAGGGTCGCAGGGAGGCTTGCAGGGCGGGGGGCAGCGAGCGGCGGGCGACGACGGGCAGGGGCTGGGCGGCTGGCTGGCCGTTGGGCTTGGCGGGGGTGTCGGCGGCCTCGGCGGCGCTGTCGGCCTCGGCGGGGATGCTCAGCGAGCGCAGAAACACGTCGCGCTGCTGCTGGGTCAGGGGACGTGCGCTGTCAACGTACTTCTCGTAGAAGTCGCTCACCAGCTTGCGGCAGTCGGACTCCTTGCTGTAGTCGGGCATGCGCTCGGCAAGCACGGCCAAGAGCTCCTGCTGGCTCATCATCTGGCAGAGGGTGGGCAACAGCAGCCTCAGGGTGTTGTGGCGCACGCCAGGACGGTTGAGCTGTTCGAGGGTCAGACCGACCACGGCAAGTGTCTCGTCGAAGGCGTAGCGCATGCGGGTGGTGACCTGAACGGCAGGCGACGACTGGGGGGCGGCGACGGGCGACAGCTGGGGCGCAACGGGCGGCGGCAGGGGGATGAGCCTTGAGGGCGGCGTGACGGCGGGGACGGCCTGCTGCCAGCGGCGCAGCTCGTCGGCGGTGAGCACGGCGGGGTGGAGGTCGGCGGCAAACATGAGGTCGGGGTCGAGGTAGTGAAAGTGGTCGGCGGCGGGGATGTAGGCGGCACGGGTGATGTCGTGAACGCCCTTGTCGTAGGCTACGTCGCCCAGCTGGTGGGCAAGCCATGACTGGGCCTGCTGGCGGGTCAGCCCCTGGGGTTTGTCGAAGAGCACGGCGAAGCCGTTGCCGCTGGCGGTGTCGTAGACGGCATTGATGCCCAACTGGCGCTCGCGGCCCTTCAGAAACTGCTCGTAGAGCTGGCGGCCGGCTCCGTTGTCGTCGCAGTTGAGGAGCACTTTGTCGGAGTCTTCAGGCTGATGGTTGCCTGACTTGTAGCCACCGGCAAAGTGGGCATGAGGGGTGTAGAAGGGCAGTTGCTTTTGTAACGTGGTCTTACGCGCCTGGTACTCTTCCGGCTTCAGCTGACCACGGCGGTGCTGCTCGAGCAGGTCGGCCAGCTCGGCACACACGCGGCCCGTGGCTTCTTGGTGCATGGCGGTGCGGAACGCCTCGGCCGTGCAAGGCACGACCGAGGGGTTCAGGATGTTCTGTCCAATGTCTATTCTTGACATAGAATCTTGATTTTTAGCGGTTTACAACTTGGCTCCTCAAAGGCCAACGCAGTCGTGCAGACTGCATCGGCATGCGCCTTAACTAACTCAATCGCAGAGGCTTCGCCGACGTTCAGTGAAGCACCCAGGCGGAGGTAGATGCCGTGGGGTGTGCGGACCAGCCGACCGAGGGTTGACTCGGCCAGCACCGTCTCGGCATGGCGACGGGTGCCGCGCTGATAGGGTTCGAAACGCAGCTCAAGCGAGCCGTTTTTTTGCTCAACCCATGCGCGTCCGGGAACTTTCTGGCCGACGAACTGGCAAAGCTGGTTAAGTGTCTCGTGAGAGATTAAAAAAGGGGTTTTTACCATTTTTATTTTAATTTTTAAGTTTCCGAAGTTCCGTTTGCTTTGTAGATAGAGGGAGTTAGAAGAAGATAGAGGTAGATAAAAGACATTTGCTTTACTGCAGAATAACAACAGACAGAGTAATGTCCTCTA
>Ga0247608_10002885_pt1 | contig 20714 bp, 20 predicted proteins | sample 176DNAGHGlowgp2_FD_193490 | JGI IMG/M metagenome (GOLD analysis project Ga0247608, IMG submission 193490) | Sheep rumen microbial communities from Palmerston North, Manawatu-Wanganui, New Zealand - 1766 DNA GHGlow gp2 | ecosystem: Host-associated > Mammals > Digestive system > Stomach > Rumen ...
TAGTCCGCGGTAGACATGTTCCCATATACCACCTCGGCGGTTTGTTGGTATATGAAAAAAAGACTGATTTACAAAGAAAAGTGAATCAGTTTTTTTTATAAAAAAAGGAAAGGAATGATAAGAGTGGCAAGAGAATTTGAAATAGATACAGAAGGGGAAAGAATATGTCAAATCTAGGAACGATATCATATGAAAGAATGATATTATAGTAGTTGTGAAAATGAGTAAGCACTAACACGCAACCAGTCACGTTATTAAAACTAATGTAGAAAAAATTCTATCTATTTTTTATAAAAACATAATAATATAGCAAAATAAATATGATATAGTTTTATTGGAAGGTGATATTTATGAAAAGAGTTAATATTTTATTGCTTATAATCCTTACTATGTTAATTACTGGATGTAATAATAAAAAAATAGAAGGAAAAAACAGTAAAGAATATTCACTAGATTCCGTTCAAAAGGTAAATGGTAGACAAGGTATTGCTACTGAGGGAGAGTATTACTGGGTAAGTGGATCTACAACATTAACTAAATATGATAAAAACTGGAATGTTATAAAAGAAAATAAAGATCCTTTTAAGGAATACGAATTAGAAGTAAATCATATTGGTGACATTGACATATATAATAATGAATTGTATTTAGGAGTTGAATATTTTGTTGATGGTGTTGGTAAAAATATTCAGGTAGCTGTATATGATGGAGACACTTTAGAACTTAAAAGAGTATTTAAATTTAATAGCGAAACTGGTCAACTTGAATGTTCAGGAATTGCTGTTGATCCAGACCATGGATATGTTTATATGGTTTCATGGATTGATGATGAATCAAGTAACTATATTTATAAGTATGATTTAAATAGTGAGAAGTATTTAGGTAAAGTTAAAATGGATAATCCTCCAAAATGGATACAAGGAGTTGCATACAATAATAATTATTTATATGTTACAGCAGATGATGGTGATGCCGATAAAGAGGAACCTGATAATATGTATAGGATTGCGATAAAGAATAATATAGGTAAGGTAACAACTGAAAAGACATTTAATGATGTAATCAAGCAAGGAGAAATTGAAGGATTAAATTTTGATAAAAATAGTGATAATTTCTTATTACTTTATAATAGAGGAGCAAGAATAGTTCTAGGTATGCCAAAAGGATTTTATGACGGATATACTGAAGAAATACATGAAGTATTTATATACAATATAAATGATAATAAATAACTTTAGAAATCATATGTCAAAAAGTAGAAAAAAAATCTACCTTTTTGTGTTATAATTAAACCAATATTATTCTTTATTAATATTAGGAGGATTTTATGAAAAAAATTAGTAAAAAAATATTCTGCATGTTATTACTATTATCAATGATAATACCAATGTTTTCACCACTAGTTGTTGATGCAGTAATAACAAATCCTGGTAAACCGGATGTTGGAAGAGAAACAACAAGAAACTTTGATGTAACTATCTATTATAATGATGGTACAGATAAAAGTGAAAAACGAACTATTGAGTATGGTACAGTTTTTTCTGATTTGCCTACACCAACCAGAAAAAATTATGCATTTGAAGGTTGGTACACAGCTGAAACTGGTGGAACTCAGATTAAAAATGGTGAAGTTTTTAATTATTCCAAAAACATAAATTTATATGCTCATTGGAAACTTACAAATATTGAAGGAAAAGTAAATTATAAAGGATATGATATGTTCTATTATGATTCCTACTTTAGTCATCCAGCTACCGAATATGATTCACATTTAGCTACATTATCTTCACATATGACGTTGTTTTCAATGAATCTTGATAATCCAAAAAGTTCTGATGATAAAGAATGGTATGATAAACAATCTAATACAGTTAAAGGTTTTTTTGAAACAATTGGATTTGAAAATTTTGAAGCAAATTCATATTACCATGAAAGAACATCATTTGATTCAATTGGTGTAGCAATCGCAAGTAAGAAAGTTGGAGATTATACTGTTATTGCGGTTGTACCACGTTCAGGTGGATATTTCTTAGAGTGGGGTAACAATGTATTTCTAGGCGATGGATCGAATTCAGATTATATGCATGAAGGATGGTACAATGCAGCAAATAATCTATTAGATTTTTTAGATAAATATGTAACAAAAAATAATATTACTGGAAATGTTAAATTATGGATGGCCGGTTATTCTCGTGGTGGAGCAACAACTAATATTGCTGCTGGCTTATTAGATAATAAAATAGATAAAGGACAAAAGATATTTTCTACTGGAGCTAAATTAACTCATGATAATTTATATGCGTATACATTTGAAGCACCACAAGGAGCAAATTTTAATTCAAAAAAAGTCAAATCTCCAAATAGTATAATCTACAATAATATTTGGAATATTGTTAATCCCAATGACTTAGTAACAAAAGTCGCTATGGTTGAATGGGGTTTTACTAGATTTGGAACAGATAAATACATAACTACAAGGTTATATGACCAATCTAGCTATGAAGATAATAGACATACTTTTCATAGTTTATTTTCCCATCATGCAAATCAATTTCCATACTATGCAGACCAATTTGAAATGTATGAAGCCATTAGTTTAGGAAGCAAAGATGTTACAAAATCAAATTATGATGCTAATATTGCTTCAACTCTATTATTAGAAAATATGGTAAAATCCATAGGTACTAGAGAAAACTATGTTGCACAATTTCAGCCAGTTTTAAAAAATGTATTACTTCAATTAATGAATGATGATGCAAATGTTTCAGACAAAGCTATCGAAAATATTGTTAGCAATTATTTAATAAAACTATCTGGTGTAGATTTTGATACAGTTTTATCTATATTTACTGATACTAATGGTAATCTCGATAAAGATAGTGAAAAATATGAAGGAACAATCATTCCTTTAATAAAAATGTTGGATAGTGTTTCAGCTGAAATACCAAACGAATTATTATCTATAGGTGTACAAGCATCTTATATATTTCAAAATCACGAACCTGATGTAACTATCGTTCATATGAAAGATCAAGACACTTACTATATTGATGAATATATAAAAACCTACAAGGAACATATAAATCTTGTTCCATTAATGGATGAGGCAGACCTTTATAGAGCATATTTCTATGGCTTTAATGATTTGAAATTTGGTCATATGAAAGATGGTAAAATTGATGCTGGAACAAATGTTGATGGTATCATTATCGGAAAAAGTTCAGTTAAAAATTTGAATAGAATGGTTGCTGTTGGATATTATTCTTATCTAACAGATGAAAAAATGCAATTTTTTATTCCAGCAAGATATTTGAGATATGATCCACAAAGAGTTCAATACAAAATGCAAGTAAAATCTTATTCAATAAAACCAGAACATACAATAGGTTATGAAGTTTATTATCAAAAACTTAATCAACCAAAAGTATCAATTGATAGTTATGAAGAGAAAAAGGTTAAATTTAATTCACAAATATATGAAGTAAATACTACTTTAAGAGATAGAGAATACTATGGAGGAACTGCTTTTGGTAGTGGAAGTATCGTAATTATTTCAATTGCTGGATTGGTATTACTAGGAGTAATAGGGTATTCTATTGTATATAAGAAAAAGAATAAAAAACAAAACAAAAAAGAAAATAAAAAAAAGAGATAGAGATGACGTAAGATGGATAGTTTACTTATATCGTATTCGATAGTTAATATATCAAGTATAATATGTGTGTTGTTAGGATATAAATTATTGCATCCTAAACAACCACTTTATATAACGCTATGTTATTTAGGTTTTGTTGTCTTCTTTTTTGGAAGATTTTATGAATTATCAAGAATAATATTAAATCTAGAATTATATAATACTTTTGAACTTGGTTTTGTTGGAATATTAGGAGCTCTCTCATTTTGGTTATCTTCTAATTTTTCCATAAAGCAAAAAGTAAATATAAAAGCAAAAAAATCCGACAATATAAAATGTCTACTTGCTTCGATTTTAGTTATATTATTATACTTAGTAATTAGAAACGGAACTGTTAATAAATTAGAACGAGTTATTGACTTCATTATAATAGTATATGCTGCTTCAAATGTTTATTACTTTTTAAGACATTTATTACTAATAAAAAAAGATAAAACAGGTTTTCTAAAAAAATTGAAATTGTATAATATTTTTGGAATAGGTTTTTCAGTATTAATAATATTGCTTGCAATTGCATTTGCTTACAGCATAAATATTTTATTATTAGTAATGTCAGTATTATTAGGTATCGATTTATTGTTAATGTTAATAGCATTCAAAAGGGGAGTTAAATAATGGAAATAAAAGAATTAATAATATATTTATGCATAGTATTACCAATGATTCCAATTTTATTTGCTTTGAAAGATGAGAATTCTAGAAGATTTCTCTTATTCTCAATAATTGGATTATCTATCTGTCTTGTATCTGCCCAAATCAATACATTATTATTAAATAAAATTGGTATGGATGAACTAAATTATTCAATAACTATATCTCCAATAAATGAAGAAATATTAAAAGCAATACCTTTAATTGTTTTTACTCTAGCATTTGCAAAAAAAGGAGAACAAATAATACCTCTAGCTTTCGCAATTGGAATAGGCTTTGGAATATTAGAAAATATTATTATTTATTGTAATAATATGAGTATTCTTGATCTTAAATGGGCAATTATAAGAGGCCTTGGTGCTTCATTAATGCATAGTGCTTGTACAGCAATGACTGCAATAGGATTTAGTTATGTATTTAATAATGAAAAGAGTCATTTAGAAGGAATCTTTGGACTATTTGCTTTAGCAATTTTATATCATGCAACATTTAATGCTTTTGTTCAATCAGATTATAGAATAGTTGCCATTATAATGCCTATATTATTGTTTATTCCAATTAATTATATTGAATACAAAAAGAAAAAGTATTTAGGACAATCTTAAGAAAATATTTAAAAGAATGCGTAACGTAATAAGTAAAAATGACATGTTCCTAATATACAATTAAACCTGGTAGTTTTATGTATAGGAATATGTTTTTAAATATGCAACATGGTTAGATGACCTATTCCTGAATAGGTGCCAACCCATGTAGAGTGTGTATGCTTACTGATGAAGAAATAACCTTATTTTATAAGGGGTTCGACTATGCAAATGATTTAAAAAATGTGCTAAATTTTAATAAAAAAGCACATTTTTTTATTATGTTTAAGAATAAGTATTTCGTGTTTGATATGTTCCAATATACAACTATGGTGGACTATATGAGAAAGACAATACTAAAATGATTGTCAGTAGAGGAATTGGTAATAGTGTTTTACCATTTAGAATAAATAATAATCCAGAATTGATATATATAACTATCACAAAATAAATCCTTATATATTAAGGATTTTTAATTTTGTATAAAATTAGTAATGTTCGATATTGACTATAGAACAAGTGTATGATAACATGCTCATAAGGAGGATTTGGTATGGAAATAAGTGTAGATAATCAAATAATTAATTATGTAAAAATAGGTGATGAAGATTATATTTCGATTACTGATATGCTTAAATCAAAAGATGGTAACTTCTTTGTTACAGATTGGTTAAGAAATAGAAATACAGTAGAATTCTTAGGGATTTGGGAAGAACTTCATAATCCAAATTTTAATTATGGCGAATTCGCCATAATTAAAAGTCAAGCTGGATTAAATAATTATAAGATTAGTGTCAAAGAATGGGTTGAGAAAACAAATGCAATAGGTATTACTTCTAAAGCAGGAAGATATGGAGGTACATATGCTCATAAAGATATTGCATTTGAATTTGGAATGTGGATTAATCCAAAATTCAAATTATTATTAATAAAAGAATTTGAAAGATTAAAAAAAGAAGAACAAAAACAATTAGAATGGAGTGCTAAAAGAGAACTATCAAAGATAAATTATAGAATTCATACGGATGCAATAAAAAATAGATTAATTCCTATCAAATTAACTAAGGATCAAATTAATATTATATATGCAGAAGAAGCAGATGTTCTTAATATGGCTTTATTCGGAATGACTGCAAAAGATTGGAAGAATGCTAATCCTGATTTAAAAGGGAATATTAGAGATTATGCATCACTAAATGAACTTATATGCTTAGCAAACCTAGAAAATATAAATTCAGTTTTTATAAATGATGGTATTAATCAATCAGTTAGACTTGAAAGATTGAATAAAATTGCTATATCTCAGATGAAAATTCTAAATAATAATGATATTATTTATTTGGATGATGTAAATAGATAATATCGACTACGCAAAACCCCATGGTCTAGCCACGTTGAATGTGTGTGTTTGCTATGTAGAAGAAACTAACGGAAACCCTTATTTTATAAGGGCTTTTTAATTTTGCTAAAAAGCTTCAAAAACGTATTTTTTGTTAAAAACACATGTCTATAGTTATTGATTTGGTATAGGGTAGAGCGTGTTTGACATGTTCCCAATTTCCGAATTGGTACTTTGTGTGAATACAAAAAAAGTCTGATTTACAAAAAAAGTAAATTGGCCTTTTTAAATGCCAAAATAGAGAAGGGATGTAGTACCTGTTATTTATCTAAAAACACTTTACAGACAAAAAGAGAATTCTAATATAATAACTCTTGCACATGATCTAAATAGTAGTAATATTAAAGATGAAGTATTTAATAGTGGAGATGATCTTACTTTAATTGAAGATGAAGATATTATTAAGAGAGTTATAGAAGTATCTAAAGAGTATAAGAAATCTAGTTATGAAGACTTTCAAGTACTTGTTCCAATGTATAAAGGTTTATATGGAATAGACAATATTAATAAAAGCTTACAAGATATATTTAATCCTAAAGATAAAGATAAGAAAGAAGTATTAGTAGATTTTGATACTAATGAGGTTAGATTTACTCCAAGTAATTATTCTAGTTTTAAACTAGGGTATGCAATTAGTATTCATAAGAGTCAAGGTAGTGAATTTGATACTGTTATACTTCCTGTTTCTAATAGTTATGGTAAGATACTTTATAAAAAGCTTTATTATACTGCAATTACTAGAAGTAAGAAAAAACTAGTAATTATTGGAGATAAGAAAGCATTAATATTTGCATCTAATAATAATATTTCTGATATTAGAAAGACAACTATTAAAGATAGACTGATTAAATATTTCTATGAGGAGGAAAATGTATGGAAATGAAAAAGCCTAAATCAATATCTAATGTACGTGTATTAGATGTTGGTAAATTTAACATACCATTATATATAATATTTACTATTATTATTATTTTGATTGGTGGTGCAGTACAATCTTTTGCATTAATGGCTTTTGTAATAATGTATGCTGCTGTAAGTGGAGAAGAAGCATTAGTCGAGTCTGTTTTTTCTAATCCAAGTGGAATAATGGACTTTATTAGTAAAAATCCTGCAGCTAGTTTATTAACGCTATTTTTAACTATAGCAGGCGTAATAGCATGTATATTATTAGCTAAGATTATAGATAAGAGAAAATTAAGAGACTTAGGTATGGAAAAGAAAGGTTTCTTAAAAGAGTATGGTAAAGGAATATTACTTGGATTTGGAGTATTCTCTATAATAATCTTGATCGAAACTATATTAGGAGCATATACATTTGATGGAATTAATCCAATTAATGTATCTACTTTATTACTTATTTTATTTGCTATAGGATTTATGATTCAATCATTTGAAGAAGAAATAATTATGAGAGGATATTTACTTCCTAGTGTTGTTGCTAAGCATAGCGCTTTAACTGGTGTAATAGTTAGCTCTGTTGTGTTTTCTTTGATTCACTTATCTAACGCATCATTTTCTATAGTAGCATTTATAAATATTGTTTTAATAGGTTTAGTACTTGGACTATTATATGTTATTACTGATAATATTTGGGTAGTATCTGGATTCCATTTCATATGGAACTTTGCTCAAGGATGTATATATGGTATAGAAGTAAGTGGTACTAATCTTAATGTATCATTACTTAAAAGTACTCAAGTAGTAGGTAAAGAGTTAGTTAATGGGGGAAGTTTTGGTGCTGAAGGTGGTATTATTACTACTGTGATGATAACAGTACTGATTATTCTTTTACTTGTTTATATGATCAAAAAGAAATTAATAGTAAAATAATTAAATAAAAATATTATATTTGATATTGTACGTGTAAATAGATATGTTATAATTTAATTACATCAATTACTTGCCAAGTGTTGATGTGAACAATTTATTCGATAATTTATAATTTGGGCAAGTAAAATTATATCTATTCGGAGATGACTTTTTAGTCATCTCCTTTTTAGTTTAAAGGAGGTTGTTTAAATGAACGAAATAGTAGAAAAAAATATAATTAATGTCGAAGACATGATTTATGAAATCGACGGAAAGGAGGTAATGTTAGATTCAGACTTAGCAAAATTATATTGTGTAGAGACAAAAAGAATAAATGAAGCAGTAAAGAATAATCCTGATAAATTCCCAGATAGATTTAGTTGGTTATTATCCATTGAAGAAACTACTAAAATTTCAAGGTCGAAAATTTCGACCTTGAATATTAAACAAGGATCAAATATTAAGTATGGTGCTAGGGTATTTACAGAACAAGGTATTTATATGCTTGCCACAATATTAAAGTCAAAAGTTGCTACTGAAGTCAGTATACGAATAATGGATACTTTCGTTAGAATGAGGCACTACATTAACTATAATAAGAATGTATTACCACGAAGGTTTCTACTTCTCGAAGATAAAGTAGATGAAAATACTAAAAGAATAGACGAATTATTTGATAAATTCAATCCGAAGGAAATAACTAAAGATTCAATCTTCTTTAAAGGAGATATTTATGATGCTTATTCAGTATTATTGGAAATATTTAATTTATCAAAATATGAAATAATAATAATTGATAATTATGTTGGAAAAGAAATACTTGATGACTTAAAGACTATAAATAAAAAAATAATAATTATTTCATCAAATATAAATGATAGTTTGAAAAACAAATATTTAAAGCAATATAGTAATGTAACTTTTTACAATAATAATTCTTATCATGATAGATTTATTATTGTTGATAGAAAAAGAGTATTTCACTCGGGAGCTTCATTTAAAGACCTCGGGAAAAAATGCTTTGCCATAAATGAAATAGAAAATAAAAAAGAAATTGAAAAGATATTAGAGAATGTTTTGGATATAGTAATGGTGTGATTACTAAATAAAAATGTATCATTTTTGAAATATCAAAAATTCATAGACAAGGCTACTAAGCTATTGGTTATAGGAATGCAAAGGCCCACCAACATATAAAAAGTAACATGTCAAAAAACCATGTCCTATCCATGTTGAGTGTGTTTGCCTTCTTATGAAGAAATAGCCTTATTTTATAAGGATTTCGACTATGTAAATGTTTTTTTAAAATGTGCTCATTTTTGATAAAAAAGCATTAGTTTTAACTATTAATCAATAATAAAAAATAGAACTGAATTTCAGTTCTATTTTTTATGTTATAATTAATATGGAAGGATTATAGATATGAATAAAGATTTATATGAAATGATATTTAAAAGAAAATCTTTTCATTTATTTAGAAATATAGGAAATGAACATTTAACAAAAACAGAAATAAATGATATAGAAAAAGAATTCCTTAAGTTAAAACCATTAGATGATAGTATTAAAGTAAAAATAAAAATAGTTAAAAAAGAATCTATATTGAGAGGACAAGAGTACTGTATACTTTTCTATTCTGAAAAGAAAGATAATTATTTACAAAATATTGGTTACTTAGGTGAGCAATTAGATTTATATCTAGTATCTAAAAATATTGGATCACTTTGGTTTGGTATAGGTAAACCTGATGAACAGCAAATAGATGGTTTAGACTATGTAATAATGATTGCTATTGCTAAAGTAGATTCACCAGATAAGTTTAGAAAAGATATGTACAAGAGTAAAAGGAAAGAATTATCTGAAATATGGAAAGGTGATCAATATTTAGATATAGCAAATATAGTAAGATTTGCACCAAGTGCATGTAATACACAACCTTGGAAAGTAGAAACCTCTAACAAAAAGATTAAAGTATATAGATATCGAAAAGAAGGAAAAAGAGGAATAATGCCTAAAGACAAAGTTATCTATTATAACCAAATAGATATGGGAATCTTCTTGTGCTTCTTAGAGTTATGTTTAGAACACAATGAACTTAAATATGATAGAGAATTATTTGTTGAAGATAATCACGATAATGAACTAAATTTAATATCGATATATATATTAAAATAGTGACTTTAATTATAAAAAAAAGTTATATATCTTAATACTAAAAATTAGTATAAAAAAAAGTTCTAATTTCTATAAAAAATAAGTATTTCCATTTTAAAAATGTGCTACTTATAATAAAACTAAATTTAATGAGAGGATTGCGCCATGATTGATTTGCATATTCATTCAATTTATTCTGATGGTACAAATAGTATTAGTGAAATTGCTAAATTATGTAAACAAAAAGGTATAGATACAATATCTATATGTGATCACAATACTATAGCTGGACTTGATGACTTATCAAAAGAAGGTATTGATTTTATTAATGGTGTGGAGATTTACGCTCTAAGAGATAGAACAAAACAGTTTCATATGTTGGGATATGACTTCGATAAATGTGATCCTAGATTACTTAATTTGATGAAAGAACTTGAACTTAAAAGAATAGAATTCATGAAGAAAAAACTAAAACTGATTAGAGAAAGATTTATGATTGATTTAGATATTGAAAACTTTTCTAAATCTAGAATGAATGATTATGACATATTACTTAATTTACAGGGTAAAGAAAGTGATGAAAGAATAAGTGAAGTTCTTAGATATATTGAATCACTTAATTTAAAACCAGATCGTAAAGTAGATTATAGAAGAATAATAGATACAATAAGGGGTGCTGGAGGTATTCCTGTTTTGGCACATCCTGGAAGAGTAAAATGTGATGACTTTGATGTTTTAATCAAAGAACTTGTAGATAATGGATTAATGGGAATAGAAATATATCATTCTATTCATACTGAAGAAGATATTGAAAGATTAAAAAAGATAGCAGATAAATATAATTTAATTACTAGCGGTGGAAGTGACTACCATGGTTATTATGTTAAAGATTTATTTGGTAACGATGTTGAACTTGGTGAAGCTAATGTAGGAAATATGATATCAGAAGATCAGGTTAGTATATTAAAGAAAGTAAGGAGGAATAGAAATGTATAAGATTAATGTTGATCATCCTTATAATGTTAATGGTGTTGGTATTATTAATGTTGATCCAGAGCTTAAGAAAAAAGTTGATTATCAATTAAAACCAATGATTGAAGAAGTAGAAGGAATTCCAACACATTATGTTTATGCGATTAAAGGTGATGAAAATAAATATGAGTTAAGCCATGATACTTTATTTGTTACTTACAAAGACAATATATATCTAATGATGATGCTTAGAAAATCAGTTAGAGATATTCTATTTGATCCATTCTTACAACACGGATATACAAAGATGCACTCATCATCAGTAAAAAAAGATGACGATGTATATATTATTTTAGGAAATGAAAGAGCAGGTAAAACTAGTACTGCTTTAGGACTATGTAAATTTCAAGGATATTCGTTTATAGGTGGAGATCTATCACTTGTAAAAGATAATGACTTAATCGGATGGCAAACGTGTATAAGTGCTAGAAATAAAACATTCGATATACTTGGATTAAAAGCTGATGAACAGATATATTCTGACGATAAAGAATACATATGGTTATGGCCAAAAGATTATGAGAAATTAGGGTACTCTTTATCTACAGGTGGAAAGATAAAAAGATGTGTATTTCATAAATATGATTTTGCTGGTAAGACTATAGAAAGAGAATTGACTCCTGAAGAGTTTAGAGATAAATTGATTCAAAATATTCACTATGAAGAAATTAATAAAGCAAATTACTGGAATACTGAACCAATAAGTATTGAACAGTGTAGAAGAAATATTGAGAATAGTTCACTATTAAATGATCCTACGAGTGCAGTAGATGTCGTATCAACTGGATTAAGTGAAGAGAATATAAAAAGATTAGTTAAAGTAATGAGGTAACAATATGAACGTAGATTTTCATATTCATACAACTTATTCTGATGGAGGTAAAACTCCAGAAGAGATTATAGAGTTATGCAAAAGTAATGATATCGGTTATATTTCTATAACAGATCATAATACTTTTAGATTTCATAAAGAAAATAAAAAAGATTATGGAATAAAAATAATTAGAGGTATGGAAGTAGAAGTAGAATATAACAAAGATATAACTCTTCATATATTACTTTATAATTATGATTTGAATTCTAAATTACTTAGAGAGTATTACAAAAAAAATAGAAGATATGAATTATATCATTTCAATAAAAAAATAGAATTATGTGAGAAATTATTTAATATTAAAATAGATAAAAATATTAAAAGAAGGTTTATAAGAAATAATAACTATTTCGATAGAGTAAGATTAAATAATTTATTAGTAGAGTGTAATTTAGCTAAAGATCCAGTAGATGCTTATTATAAATATACTAAAGATATCAAAGAAAATAAGAGATTTAAAATAAGCATAAAAGATTTCTTTGAACTTGAAAAAGATACTAAAGGAATTGCTTCTTTAGCGCATCCTTTAAGATACAAGATGGATTTAAAAGAAATAGAAAAGATAATACTTGAATTAAAGAAAAAATATAATTTGAGAGTAGTAGAAGCTATAAATAATAGACAGACTCTTGAAGATGAAAAAGAATTAATTAAATTTTGTAAAGATAATAAGTTATATATATCATGCGGTAGCGATAGTCACTATAAATATGGTGAAACAAGTGATAGAACTATTGGTAATATAATAAATAGAAAAATAGAAGAAAGAGAAGTAACTTTCTTAGAGTTACTTAAGTGATTAAATATGAATGAGATTGTTTCTATATTAAAAAAATATTTTAGTGAAAAAGATATTGCTAAGGTAAAGAAGACTTTAGAAGAAAAGCAAAGAGATAATATTATAAATGACAAATATTTTGCTAAAGCAGGTAAGAATTCAGATAAATTATTTTTTAATAATTTATTAAAAGAAATTAAATTATATGAGAACAATCAAGATAATATAATACTACCTAAACTAGTTGATTCTTATGTATCGGATGAATACTGTTTAATAGTACTTGAAAAGATTAATGGTAAGACGCTAAGTAATCAAAGAAATGATTACAATACACATCTTTCACATAATAAAAGATTAGAAATAGCTAAGAGTGTTTTAAATATTAAGAATATTAAATTAAATTATGATTTAGATAACGATTATAGTAGAAAAGAAAAACTAGATAAATATCTAGAAAGATCAAAGAAATATATATCTAAAAGTACATATTTAAAAGTAACTTCATTATATAGTATCTTAAGTAAAGAATCTAAAAAAGTAGTTATGGCTCATGGTGATTTAATTCCAACCAATATAATGATAGATAAAGATGAAGTTAAATTTATCGATTGGGAATTTATATCATATATGCCTGAGTTTTACGATTTGGCATATTTCTTAATGTTCAGTAAAGTAAATCATGCTCTTGATATACTTGATGATTTAGATGTTAATAAAAAGGAAGTATATATAGATGCAACTATATTAAGTTTAAAAGAGATTCAAAACTGGGCTAAACTATATGGAGTTATAGATAATAGTATCGTAGATAAGAATATTAAACGTTGGAAAAGAGAATTAAATTATATATTGAGGAGGTTTGTATGAAAAAAGTATTAATTATTTCACCTTTCTATAATGGATTATTTAAATATACTAGACCATTATATGAAGAACTATGTAAGAATTATAAAGATAAGTTTGAATTTAAACATTTAGGTAATCCAGACATGACTTTTGAAATTGAAAAAATTGAAAAGATTGTCGATAAACTATGTGATGAGATTATTGAATATAATCCAGATATTATTCATTACAATTATGGAACTTATGATATTGAAATGCTAATACCATATTATTTAAAAAAGAGAAACTTTAAATGTTATCAAATATTAACTTATCATTCATTACAACTTGATATATTTAAAAAGATTAATAGATTTGATTATGACAAAATAGTTAACGATATGATGGGAGAGATGGATGCTTACGTATTCTTTACTAAGTATGCTAAGAAAATATTTGAAGAAAAATATAATTTTAAACCTAAAAAATATGTAATAGCATACCATCCAGCAACACACTTAGAAACACATATATCTAAGAAGAAAACTCTAGAGTTCGATAAAGAATTTGGTATTAAAAGAGATAAACCAATAGCAACTCTACTAGGTTATTCATCTCACTGGAAAGATACAGTCCCAGTATTAAAACTTGTTAAAGAGTTTCCTGATGTTAACTTTGTAGTATGTGGTCCTTGGTGGAAAGAGAAGTTTATTGAAGAGAATCCAAATGATGATATAGACAGTTTTTCTAACTTAATAATTATTAATAAGGAACTAGATTCGGATGAATTTAATTATGCAATGGACTTAGGAGTAGGAATATTCCCATACAAATATTTCCAATCATTCCAAGGAAGTGGTTTACTTCCAAACTATATGTATAGAGGAATAAACACTTTAGTAAATGATTTTGAACCCATGAAAGAGTATAGAAAGAAAGTAGTAGACTTCTATGACGATAAAAAACTATTTGCTGGATTTAAGAAAGTAATTAGTAATATGTATGTAGAAAAAGACTTGAGTTTTAGTTATAAGATTCATGCAGAAAAGATAGTAAAATTATATATGGAGGATTAAATTATGAAGATATTATTTGTTCATAAAGACCTTAACCAAGAAATAAATGCAGGTGGAATAAATACTGTATATTTAAAGCATATAGAAGAACTTCAAAATACAAATAATGATCTATATGTAATTACTTCAAGAGGAGGTAAATGGAATTTAAAAGCTAAAAGATATATAGTAACTGCTGATAAGGAAAAAAGAAGTAAAGAGATAGAGAAGATTATTAAAGAGATAGATCCTGATATAATCGATGTTTTCTCTTGGGGAGCAGAACTACTTGACTATGTTAAAAAGCCTCATAGAGCTAAAGTAATTATGAGAGCAGATATTCCTATGAAGTTTTATGGAAGAGAAGCGCAAGATGAGGAAATGGCAAGATGCTGTGACAAAATAGTAAGTATTAGTAAATGGTGTGACTTTGAATGGTCTAGCGTAGTAGGTGGAAGTACAACTATCATTCCACACGCATGTGATGTATCAATAGTTAAAAGAGTAAATAAAGTTAAGAATTCAGTTGTATGGGTAGGAAAAGCAACTGATACTAAAGGATTTGATTTACTATTTAAACTTCCTGATGAATTCTTTAAAAAGTTTAAATTAACTGTAGTATGTGCTAAAACAATATATACAGATGTTAAATTATTCGATGAACTTGAAAAAAAGGGAGTAACAATAGCAGAAAACTTAAGTGACAAAGAATACTTTGGATTACTTAATAAGAGTCAGTATGTACTAAGTACTGCAAGAAAAGAAGGATTTTGTATAGCAGTACTAGAAGCAATGAACTATGGATGTATTCCTGTCGTTCCTTACTGGATAGGTGGAACTACTGACTTTGTAAATAATAATAATGGAATTGTATATAAGAATTTTGATGATTGCTATGAAAGGATGTTGAATGATAAGAAAGTAGAATTAAAATCTCAAAAGGCAATAGATACAGCATCAAAATATAGATGGTCAAAAATTGCAAAAAAATCTTTGAAAGTGTATAAGGAACTTTATAAAGATGAAAACTAGTGTACTAGTTTTAACATATAATTCTGAAAAGTATATTAAAAAGTGTATTGATAGTTTACTATCAAGTATCGATAAAGGTGATGAAATAATCGTTCTTGATAATAACTCTAAAGATAATACAGTTACAATACTTGAAAAGTATTCTAATAAAATAAATATATATTTATGTAATAAAAATCTTGGCGTTGCTCAAGGACGAAATGTACTATCAAATCTAGCCAAGAACGATGTTTTATCTTTTATAGATTCAGACATCGTTCTTTGCAAAAACGCATTAAAAAGTGCAAAAGATAGTTTTACTAGAAGTAAATGTAAAACTTTAATAGGATACTATAACGACCGAGGAGAAGGGCTAAACTGGTATATTGAAGTACTTAGAGATATGTATTCTAATAAAAGAAAGAATACTACTGATAATGTAATAAGTTTAGATAACTTTGCAACATTTAGTGGAGGTCTATGTTTAATAGAAAAAGATACTTTTACTAAATATTATGGTTATGATTCTAGCTTCTTTGGTATGCCTAGTGAAGATATTCACCTCGAATTATTAATGCTTAAAGATAATGTTAAAATAATAATAGAAAAATCATTTAAAGCAGATCACTATAAAAATAGATTAACTTTTAAAGGAATGATGAAAAGATTTACAAATAGTGGTAGAGCAATCATCAATCTAATTAAGTTATCTAGAAAATATAAGTATAAGCTACCTTTAAATGGATACTGGCCATACTTTCCAATACATACAATAATAAATATAATTCTATTATTAGCAGGTATATTCTGTAATTATTTGTTCTTAGTATTATTATTAAATATATTACTTAGAATAATTTTAATAATATTTAAATCAAGTACAACATTTACAAAGACTATTCAGTTTATATTAATTAGATATGCAACTGACTTTGCAATGTTAAATGGAATGTTAACTATGCTAAATAAAAAGAATAAAAAGGTTTTAGAGGAAGATTATGAGGTGATTAAATATGCAAAAAGTAATTAATAAATCAATGGATATGAATGATCTTATGACTCCTGATGGTAAAGCTTTTATTAAAGATCTTACTGACTTTATAAATTTTACAATAAAAAATAATATTAATATTAGTTCATGGTATGGAAATATAAATGGAAATGAATTTTATAAAAAACTTAGTATGTTAAATAGAGGTTACGATTATGTTCCTATATTAGATGAAAAACTAGATGTTAAGTTTCCTAATTATTTATTATGGGAGATTTATTGGGTATATAAAAATATAGATTTTATGAAAGGTAAAACTCTTTTAGATATTGGAGGAGCTTGCTCTTTATTCTCATTTTATCTTGCTTCTAAAGGTGTTAAAGTAACTGCAATAGATTTAAAAGAAGATTTAGCTGAAGAAGCAAATAAGATAGGTAAACAGTTAAAATACGACTATACTGGAGTATGTGGTGACGTAGAAGAATATTTGCTAAATAATGAAACTAAATATGACTATATAACATCTATATGTGTATTTGAACACATAGAAATAAATAAAAGAAAAAGAATAGTTTCATTAATAGCTAAAAGACTTAAAGATGATGGTAGAGTGGGATTCACATTTGACTATAGAAACCCATCTAAATTTGTTCAAATAGATACTCCAAAAGATGTATTAGATCAGCTATCTAATAAAGATTTATTTGAGATAGTAGGTAATAAAGAATTTTATGATAATCATATAGATTATTTAATTCATCCATTCTATAGAAAACCTATATTTTGGAAATATAAATTTAGATCAATAAAAAAAGGTAATTTCCCAGTAACAGAATTATTTAAAACTAAAAAGTGTAATGATTATACATTTGGTGCACTCTTTTTAAAGAAAGTTAACACTAAAAAAAGAAGTACAAGGTGATTTTATATGAAATATGTTTTAATGTCAGGAGGAAAAGGTAAAAGATTGTGGCCTTTATCTACTGATGAAAAACCTAAACAATTTATTAAAGTATTTGGAAAAGAGTGTATGCTCGAGAACACTTATAATAAGCTAGTAAAAAATTATAAGAAAAAGGATGTATATATTGCAACTAGTAGTGAGTATATAGACTTGACTAAAGAAACTCTTCCTAACTTTAAAAATATTATCATCGAAAAAGAAGCAATTGGTACTTTTGGTGCGATACTAAATGTTGCTATTTATCTGAAAATGGTAAAAAAAGCAAGTGATGATGAGATAGTAGCAATCTTACCAATAGATCATGATATTGATGATTTCTTTTATACCGTTTTAAAGAATGCTGAAGAATATATAAAAAATAGTAATATAAATATATGTTTAATAGGAGTTAAACCAACTAGACCAGCTACTCAGTATGGATATATTATTGAAGAAAATGGTATTATTAATGAGTTTAAAGAGAAACCTAGTGAAGAACTTGCAGAAGAATATATTAGGAAAGGTGCTCTATGGAATAGTGGTGTAGTAGTATTTAAGTTAAAAGAAATGCTTGATATAGCAAGTAAATACCTATCATATAAAACATATGATGAATTTGCATTAAAATATAATAAACTACCACATATTAGTTTTGACTACGAAGTACTTGAAAAAAGTAATAATGTTGGAGTAGTCGTATACGATGGACATTTTGAAGATATAGGTACTTGGGAAAATATTGCAAGTAGGTTATCTGAATCAGATGAATACAATACAAATATAATTAATAGTGAAACTAAAACAATAATAAATGATGGAGTAAGAAATATAATTGTAATAAATACTAAAGATGGTATAAGAATTATTCCAAAGAAATAAAGAACTAGAATATCTAGTCCTTTTTTATGATATAATTTGATTAATATATAATTACGAAGGTGTTATATGAAAAAGAGAATAATGAAATATTCAATTATATTACTTGTTATATTAATTATTGGAATATATTTATATTTTGAAAATAATACATTAGAAATATCGAAATATGAAGTAAAATCTAATAAGGTTAGTGGTGATTTTGTTGGTTTCAAAATTGCTCAAATATCTGACTATCATAATACAAATTCTAAAATGTTGAAAAATAGTATTTTAGAATCCTTGAAAGAAGAAAAACCTAATATTATTGTAATTACTGGTGATTTTGTAGATAGTTATTGGACTAATATAGATATTTCAATTGATTTAATAAATGAGATTAAAGATATTGCTCCAATTTATTATGTTCCTGGAAATCACGAGAGTCGTATAGGTAGTGATTATGATTTGTTAAAGAAAAAACTAATTGATAATAATGTAATAATACTAGATGATAAAATTGAACAAATAAGTATTAATGAATCTATAATAAATGTAGCTGGTATAAATGATCCAACACTTGAACATAAATCATATTTAGAAGATGATGAAATTGTAACTGAGGTTTTTAAAAATTTAGAATTTAATAGCAATACATTTACAATTTTATTATCTCATAGGCCAGAATTATTTGAATTGTATGCAAACTACAAATTTGATCTTGTTTTATCGGGACATGCACATGGAGGTCAAATTAGAATACCATTTATTGGTGGACTAGTTGCCCCAAATCAATGGCTTTTACCAAAATATGATAGTGGACTATATGAGAAAGACAATACTAAAATGATTGTTAGTAGAGGAATTGGTAATAGTGTTTTACCATTTAGAATAAATAATAATCCAGAATTGATATATATAACTATCACAAAATAAATCCTTATATATTAAGGATTTTTAATTTTGTATAAAATTAGTAATTTTCGATATTGACTATAGAACAAGTGTATGATAACATGCTCGTAAAATAGTAATATTGCGATCATTAATAAATAAAAATATTCACTATTTTTATGGTAAAATAGATATAGAATATCAACTCAACCATTGGTATGTGTAACTAATAAATGGCTTATTTTATAATTAAGTCATGAAAGGAGAAAAGTTCATGGATTTAATTAAGATTGGAAAATTTATTGCTAATTGTAGAAAAGAAAAAAACATAACTCAAGAACAATTAGCAGAAAAATTATTTATTACGGATCGAGCTGTATCAAAATGGGAAAGAGGTTTATCTTTACCAGATGCTGATAAGATGCTAGACTTGTGTAATATACTTGATATAAATGTCAATGAACTTTTAAATGGCGAAAGAATTGATATGAAGGATTATGAAAAGAAAAATGAAGAATTATTAGTAGAACTTGCTAAACAAGATGAACTAAAAAACAAAAGATTAATTACAGATATGTGGGTATTAACTATAACAGCTTTTATATTTTATGTAGCTCTTGTGGTTATATCTTCTATATTATTAGAAGAAGGTCCAATATTAGCTACAATTATTTGTGTTTCAACAGCTATATTACTAATTGTGTGTTTCTATGGATTTAAACTTGAAGTAGATGCAGGATATTATGAGTGCAAACATTGTCATCATATATTTGAAGAAAAAAATTACTTTAAATTATTGATGGCTCCACATATGGGTACATCTAGATATCAAAAATGTCCTAAATGTGGTAAAAGAACAATGGCTAAAAAAGTAATGAATAAGGGAGAAAACAAATAATGAAAAAATATATAAAAGAAAATTGGAAATTCTTTATATTTATGATTTTAATGTGTATTATTGGTGGGTATTTTACTACAATATATTCAATAAATTCATTAGATCAAAAAATAATTGATGATGCAATAAAACAAGCTGGTTCAAAAGAAGTAGTTATTATTGTATCAATTTTACAAATAGCATTGTATGCAGTTATATTAGGAGCAATTGGCTTAGTCTTATCGAATAAGATGGGATTATGGAAAAAAATAGAGAAAAACAAAA
>Ga0247608_10002886_pt1 | contig 20714 bp, 33 predicted proteins | sample 176DNAGHGlowgp2_FD_193490 | JGI IMG/M metagenome (GOLD analysis project Ga0247608, IMG submission 193490) | Sheep rumen microbial communities from Palmerston North, Manawatu-Wanganui, New Zealand - 1766 DNA GHGlow gp2 | ecosystem: Host-associated > Mammals > Digestive system > Stomach > Rumen ...
GTCAGCAACGCGACAAGCGCGGCTTCTATTGTTGCGAAGATAAACGCTTCTGGGAGTACGGTTATTATAAGTGCCGATAAAATCAATTTGAACGGCTATGTTACAGCGGATGATTTGTCGGCGGTATCGGCAGAAATTTCAAATTTAGTGAACGGTCATACAGAAGCTGATAACATTCATGCAAGAAGCATTTCCGTAGGAACGCTTAATGTAAAAAATGGAGACGCTTATTTAATTGCAAGTTGGAAAAGCCAAGTAGTTGTTACAGGCATATCCGTCACGATGCCGAGTTTTTCACTCAGCGTACCCAGTAATTTTGTGCGTTCGCAGGGCGATACAGTAAAAGGAATGCTCGTGCAAGACTATGAGGGAGGCAAATTAACCGGGCCGTCTACGACAACGATTTATTATCTTGGCAGAACGAGTTGGAATAATGCGTAACGGAGGCAACATGGATAAATTTGAAATGATTGACACGATGATTGTAGAGGCCGACAAGCTGATTGACGCGCGGGGCGTGGACAAGTGCAAGGGGTTTTTGAACCTTATCCAGATGCTCTCCACACTTAGAAAAGGGCTGGCTGACGAAGACAAAGCGCACGACGAGCGGGTGCAACTGCTTGAGACGCAGCTTAAAAAGCTTACGACACCGCCAGAACTGAAACCCGGTGAGACGCGCGTGGGCGGCGAGGTCTATCACATTGGAGGCGATGGAATTGTACAGGTTGACACTGAACGACGGGACGATGCTTGACGCAGGACTGTGCGGAACGGACAGAACGGTTGGTTCCGCGCTGTGGCTTGAAATCATCGGGAAATCGCTGGCTGAATGCGCGGCGATTTTTTCTATGCCACAAAAGACGGCTCACATGGTATGGGATTATGCCGTAGGTACTGCGACGTTTGACGGCTACACCGACCTTTTCACGCTGACGGCATTAAACGATGATCGGGTGAGGATCGGATTGAGGAAGGTGACGGCGAATGAACAATAACTGGCTGATCGCGCAGACCGTTGACTTGCAAAAGGGCATTCAGGCCCCGCGCATGTGGCCGAACGCGCTGATGACCACGCAGGACGAGAACGCGCATACATGGGAAATCACAATTCTTGACGGCGGCGAACCTGCAAACATCACGGGAACAGTGACGGGTAAATTCCTGCGATGCGACAATGAAACCGTTCTGATCGGTGGAACGCTGGCAGGAAACGTGGCATCCGTGACGCTTAAGAGAGGCTGCTATGTTTTGCCTTCCGGCAAAAACCATGGAACGCTGTCGGGCATCATGAACGTCACAACGGCTTCAGGCACGATGACTATCGGCGCATTGGTTTTTTCCGTGCAGAACCTTACGTCTGATGTTATCGTTGATCCCGGTCGCGTCATCCCGTCGCTTGCTGAGTTGATTGACAAGATCGAGGCGTGCGAAGAGGCGACTGCCGCCGCGCAGGGCGTGATCCCGAAGGAAAACCTGTTCGCGCTCACGAGGTCTGTGGAAGGCTACATCAACACGGACGGCGGCGTCTCCGCGCCAGGCGCGCAGACGCAGGAGCGCGTGTCGGAATATATTGCCGTGACGCCGGGCGACGCGATGGCCTATCAGTGCTGGGTTAACGTTCCGGCGGGGTCGATTCCGTGGGCCGCATACTGTTTCTACGATTCGGACAGGGCGAAAACGGGCAGCGTCGTCGCGGTGACAGACGCGACGTCCACCGCGTCAGACGGCAGCAAATATATCGCGCAGACGTTTACCGTGCCAAACGGCGCGGCGTACATCCGCGTGTCTTTCCGTACTTTCGGCGCGGCGCGGGCGAAGTTGGAAGTGGGCAGCACGCCGACGCTGTACGTGGTGAACAAACACGATTACCTCGCGCTGCAGCAGATCAACGCACGCACGATGCGGGTTGACGGCACAACACTGATTTTTACCGAGCCAACGGAGGAGTGATGCATATGGCGATCATTGATAAGATCAATATACGCGGGAACCAGTATGATTTGCGGGACAATGATGCACAGGCCGCCATCGCGCCGCTGTACAGCACGAGCGCCACGTATGCTGTGGGCGATTATGTGATGCATGACGGGGCGTATTATGTGTGCAAAACTGCGATTGCGACGCCGGAGAGCTGGACGGCAGGGCATTGGATGCAGACGAATGTTGGCGCTGAGGTCGGTGGCTTAAAGAGCGCCCTTGCACAGGATGAGACGCTTTTGATCGCATGCGAAAGCGGCACATTTAAAGACGGCGATGGCATTACGAAACTGGCAAATGTTGCGCGGATCAGGAACAAATTGCCGATCAGCATTACTGGGTTTGACTCGATTATCATCCCGAATGGGTATCAGGCATGGGTTTTTAGGCTCAACGCAAATAAAACGCTCATATCTGCGATGTCTGGGTGGCAGACAGGCACGCTCAATATGGCCGCAATTGCGACGGCAGATACAAAATACCTTAACTTCGGCATTAAGAAAACCGGTTCGGAAACGGCGGATATATCCGAGTATATCGAAGCCGTGTCGGCAGGCCTCGTTCTGACTACGACGGCTTTTGAGTTGGAGAACGCAGTCTTTTCTCAAAGAAACTTCTCCCACTGGACGATTGGCGAAATCGCCGCGAACGGACACACGATTGCAAATTCAAGCAAAGCCGTATCATCGTTTGAAACGTATCGTCAGGGCATCGGGGTGATTCCAGAGGCAGGGTGCAATCTTGTGCTATTCTTCTATGATGCGGATAAGGCGTATCTTGGAAAGGTCGCGACGGATGGATCCATCAATAAAACCGGTGGAGATTGGAAGAAATTTACGAGTCGAATCGAGATAGATGATTATGCTCCGAGCGACGCCAAGTATTTCATAATTCAGATTACCGCGACTGATGGGACGACATTCACCTGGGATAATGTCTCTGATTTTGCGAACAGTCATGTCAAAATCAATGATACGTCAATCGACGAAATAAACGAAACGCTTACGTCAATCTCGGAAACAATGTTTATCAACCATGTGGATCAGCATGATTTGCTGTCGATTCCCGACTCATACATAGGGGGAGATGGTTGGTATAATGTTTATCCAAGTAAGGCGTATTCAAAATACAACACAAATCCATTCCCAGCCAAAGCTTTTAAGGAAAGTACGCAATATACGTTGTCGTTCGATGCGAAGTACACTGGAACAGTGGGAACAACGCTCTGTATAGGTTTTCACTACACTGACCAAACCAGGCAAGATGTCACGGTACGGGGTGAAGACGAAAATCATTATGTGTTGACATCGGCTTCCGGGAAAACAGTCGAACGAATCTATATGACGTACAATAATTCTATTTTGACTAGTGTTAAGAACTTTATGGTTGTGGAAGGCACTACAGAACCCGACGTGTTCATTCCGTATGATAGCGAAACGGCGGTCGACTTGATTGCGCGGGACGCCGCGAAACGGGCAAACACAGAGTTGGCACCAATCCGGGAAAACGTGGCAAACCTGATACAATCCGATACCGGCGCTCGCATGACAACTTTCACTGTTCAGGCTGGTTCAACGCATAGCAGCTTAAACAACCAAATCGAACTTTCTGCTGACGAAGGTAGCTTTATATATTGCGTGGCTACAGGGCTGCAGGGCAGAAGTGGAAGCGTTTATGTGCGAAACGACGAAACAGAACAATCCGTTGCCAATCTCACCGAAGGGATTATAGCGAGAGTGAAAGCACCTTTCGACATTAAAAGGATGGGTTTATATGTCGGCTCTGGAGCAGAAAAGGTGAACATTTCCTTCGCCGCTTTCACCGACAAAAGCATTCTTGCAAGGCTGACGGAAAAAACGGAGTATGACAACTTGTATTTGACAAAGTTGCTCAACGCGAAACGAAAGGCGAATCCCGGCAACTATAACAAGCAGACATCCCCGGAAATATTCACGCTTGCACACTTCAGCGATATTCACGGAAACTCATGGGCGATGAAACAGGTACAGGAGTTTAAGGACGCTTATCAGGCGCAACTTGACGATGTGATTTGTACCGGCGATGTCGTTACGGACAAACTCGCGGATGGAACGGCCTTTTGGAGTAACAATTCAGACGGCAAAATTCTGATCTGCATCGGAAACCATGACAGTCTTGGAAGCAATGGCTGGGCTAACCCCGTTGATCAGCAGACTCTATACGAAACCTATATAGAGCCTTACGAAGATAGTTGGGGCGCAGAAACTGTGAGCGGACACTCGTATTGGTACAAGGATTACAGCGATAAGAAGATACGACTGATCGCTATTGACGCGACCATATATGACGCCACGGAGCAGGCAAGTCAAATGACGTGGCTCAACGCTGCTCTCAGCGGGGCCATAACGAATGGCTATGCGGTGGTGGGAGCGGTTCATTTCCCGCCGATGCCTGCTAACTTCCATAAGGTTGACAGCAATTTCACGGCGCTACTTCACGGCACAGCTGGCGATATGTCGCAGTTCGCATGGCATACGTATCACACTGATATTCTCGAAGCCGTCGATCAATTCATCGATAATGGCGGAGATTTTGTATGTTGGCTATCAGGGCACACGCACTACGATCTGGTGAGCTATGACGATAGATTCCCGAAGCAGCTTTTCATTACGATTTCGTGCGCCATGCCGTCGAGTTTGTTTGAAGAGAAGATAAGAGATACAGGACGAGGGGCAGGACTTGTTCTGAATACAGTTTGCGTTGATACTGTGCGCAAATATGTGAAGCTGCTCAGGTATGGGGCAGAATGGGACGATTGCTTGCGGCATACGGGGACGTGCGTAATTAAGTATGACGCGAATCCGCCGACGGTCATGTTCAGCAATTAACTGGCATTTTAAGTAATCTCAGATAATACCGGTATTGCCATTAAATAACGATGCACCGTGGGACGATAAGTAGAGTGAGGGGTGGTACTATGAAGGAAACGGTCAATGAATTTGAACGCAAATACTCAGTTTCTCAGTAGCATCGCCCCACTTCCATCATACGGTCGGTGCGATGATTGTAAAAACTATCGCTGGTACTATGATCGATGTGAGAAGTGGGGGTTCGAGGTAGACCACAGGGCGGTGCGTAACTGCTGGGAGAAGCAAGAAAACAGTGACGAGTAAAAAGAGGGACCGTCAAAAGCCCCTCTCCATAAGCCACGGATCAAGCGCCTTTCTGATGGTGTAACTGGACGAAATGCCGGACGAAGCAGAGGTGATTGTTGTTGACAGTGTGCTTTGCGGAAACCAGATAACAGCAGTCAAGCATTGTGAGAGTACCCGTCACCAAGACGGTGTTGTGAAGATTTGCACGTATACTTGATTTTAGCTTAAATAGGAGTTTTTAATCATGTTTACAGATGTAATTTTGATTTGCATTTTTCTTGAATTGCTATGGGGTTTCTACAGCATTCTGAACAGGCTTAAATAACACACGAGGCGAGTGACATGAAAATATCGAAAGACGAATGTGACAAAGAGTTTGCCGAAAGAACACTTGTTTTGTCCGATGAGAAATGCAAGCAGTGCGAATATCTGTATCTTTGTCCGTTTATGTCTCAGGCTATGGATGAAGTTACAAACGGTGATGATGGATTTTAAATAACACTTTAAGACAACATAGGAGGTGATATGATGGCACAGCGCATTCCGATTGCGCCGTTTGTGTCGTTTCTGCGGCAGCAGGTTGACGAGGGCGCGGGCTATATTATGGGCAGCACGGGCGAAAACCCGCGCACTGGATATCGTGACCTTGAAATCACGAAATGCAAGCCAGCGTGGGAGCCAGACGGGTGGTTTTATCGGCAGTACAAGGACGCGCGGCAGTACAATCAGGCCATTTACTGGCGCAACCACAGCAGACGCGTGTTTGACTGTCAGGGGCTTGCTGAGGGCTATTACGACATCATTATGGACGCGAACCTGAACACGAGGGCGCGGAACAATTACGCGGAATGGTGTGATCCGAAGGGGTCTGGCATGATTCCCGCGCAGTACCGCGTGCCGGGCGCGGCGGTATTCTGGTCAGATTCAAGCGCAACGAACATCCACCATGTGGCTTACCTTGTTGAGCCGATTACGAAAGACAAGCAGGACGGCGACTGGTGGATCATCGAGGCGGCGGGCGTGATGAGCGGCGTGGTGAGTTCACGGCTTTACGCCCGCAAGCCCAACTTCTGGGGCTGGATGACAAAATACTACGACTACTCGCTCTACACGGCAGACACCCCGGCCTCCGGCGAAGACATTTTGCTTGGCAGACGGACGCTGAGAAACGGCAGCTACGGCGAGGACGTTAAGACTCTACAGACGTGCCTTATCGAGCTTGGATATGACTGCGGCAGATACGGCGCGGACGGCGAGTTCGGCGACGCGACCGAGATTGCTGTCAAACACTTCCAGCGCGACAACAAACTTGAGGCTGACGGGATTGTCGGCATACTGACAGCCGCAGCCATCGAGCGGGCGATTGCCGAAAAACGCAAACAGCCGGAGAATCCGGCATATGTCGAAATCGTCGGCGGGAACTGCTACGTCCGTGACGAACCGAACGCGCACGGCAAAATCCTTGGCGTTGCGATGAGCGGCGCGAGGCTGGATTTTGGCGGCGAGATTGCGGATAACGGCTGGCTGAAGGTGATTCGCGCCGGACAGGCGGGCTGGGTCAGCGGCAAATACGGGAGGATCGTGTAAGCGGACATATGTTTGACGAAAGACTAAAGACATGGGGGGATTACCTTGGATGATTGGCTTAAGATAATTATCACCGTTGCCGGGTCTGTGCTTGCGTCATCCGGGCTGTGGACATTCATCACGCTCAAAATGAACAAGAAAGACGCAAGCCATTCTATGCTGGTTGCGCTTGGTCACGACAGAATTATGGCTCTTGGCACGGCTTACGTGAAGCGAAATGAAATAACGCCAGATGAGATTGAGAACATTGAGATGCTGTATGTGCCATACGAGAAGATGGGCGGCAACGGAAGCGCAAAGCGAATGATGGAGGCTGTACACAGATTACCCGTCGTGGACAAACACGGCGTATAATAGGAGGGCTATATGATGATTGACCTTACACCTATCTTTCAGGCGGTTATCGCATTGATGGCGGCTATCATTACATACAAGCTGATACCGTGGATTAAGGCCAAGACGAACGACCAGCAGCAGCAGACGCTCAACGCGCTTACGAAGACGCTGGTGTTTGCGGCAGAACAGCTCTACGGCGCGGGCTACGGGCCTGAGAAGCTGGATTATGTCGCGGATGAGCTGCAAAAGCGCGGATACACATTTGACCGTTCCGCGCTTGAGGCGGCTGTACGTCAGCTTGGAGACCTTGAAATCAAGAAAGATGATGCAAAATGACATCGCCTTGTACAAAAGACTGCCCGGACAGGACGATAGAGTGCCATACGACGTGTGAAAAGTACATCGAGTTTGTTGCCAATGTCAAAAAAGCACGCGAAAAGCGCGACAGGGAGAAAATCGGGCTTAACTACATCAAAGACCAGATAGACCGGATGGAGCGGCGAAGATTCCAGCAGCGTAAACATTAGATAAAGGCCATTTGGGGGCATTGGAACGATGGAAAAAGATAAATGCGACACAATACCGTATTTTGTGCATGAAGGGGAAGTTGCAAGGTATGAGAGGACAACGAAGCGGCTCATATATGTCGTGGTTCTGCTGGTTGTTTTGCTATTTCTGAGCAATATTGTCTGGCTGTGGGCGTGGAATCAATATGATTATGAAACGTATACGATTGATTCTTGCGGCGGCGGCAACGCCTCATTTATCGGCAATAACGGGGTGATAAATAATGGCCCGAGTAATTGTGCGGAAACGAACGAAAAAGAGTGGCAAGTCAAAAGGGACTAAAAGGCGCAGGAAATAACCATGAAACACGGTCTCAACGGCGAAATGAGCGTTTCACAGGTTAGTCATTTGATTGACGAATGGGTCTTTTCTGAACGAGACAGAAAGCTTCTGAAGCGGCGCATGATTGACCATATAGGATTTGAAAAGCTGGCAGAGGAATTTGATATGTCTGTCTGCGGGATCAAGAAAGCTGTTTACAAGGCTCAGGAACAGGTTTTCAAACACATCTAATTATAATATACGCAATTGCCCTGTCGGATTCGTCCGGCAGGGCTCTTTTTTTATTTTTGGACAAAATGAGTAGATGAAAGATATATGGAAAGTAGCCGAAAGATAGCCGCTCAGTTAATCGTAAAATGGCCCGAAAAATCCTATCATTTAGCCATGAGATGGATTGAATTTAACCCAAATCCCCAAGGGCGCAGGGTGGGTGACTGTGCTGTACGCGCGGTTTCAAAGGCGCTCGACACCACGTGGGAAACCGCTTTCGGACTGCTGGCAAAAAAGGCCTTTGAGATGGCCGACATGCCAAGCTCAGATGCCGTGTGGGGCGCGGTGCTGCGCGATCACGGCTTCCAGCGATACGCAATCCCTAACCAGTGCCCTGACTGCTACATCGCCAGCGATTTCTGCGCCGACAGGCCGCGCGGGGTGTATGTGTTGGCCTTTGGTGGGCATGTGGCGACAGTTGTAGACGGCAAGCTCTACGACACGTGGGACAGCTCGGATTTAGTCCCTCAGTATTATTGGGTCGATGGGAGGCACTATAATGGCATATAACAACGGATTCCCGGTCAATTACCAGCCGTTTTACCAGCCCTATCAGTATCAGTTTCAGCCGCAGCAGACGGTTCAAAATCAGTCTGCCGGAAGTCCTGCAATCATCTGGGTGCAGAGTATAAACGAGGCGATAAACTATCCAGTTGCCCCGAATGCCGCCGTTGCCCTATGGGACAGCAACGCGCCGAGTGTGTACATCAAAAAGGCCGACGCAAGCGGCAAGCCCATGATGACGATATACGACCTCGTAGAGCGCAAGAATGAGCCTCAGACGGCCTCCGTGCAAAAGGCTGACTACGTGACGCACGACGAGCTAAAAGGCGTGGAAGGGCGGCTGGAGGGCTTCAGGGACGAGATTGAGCGCATTGCCAAACAGATCAAGGATATGACCGCGAAGGAGGCGAAAAAATGAACCCTCTTTTCAACGCGATGGGCGGCGGGAATGTGCAAATGCCGGGTAACATCGGGAACCTCATGAAGCAGTTCCAGCAGTTCAGGCAGACGTTTCAGGGCGACCCGCGCCAGACGATTCAGCAGATGCTTAACTCAGGCAAAATCTCGCAGAGCCAGTACAATCAGGCCGTGCAGATGGCGAAGCAGTTTCAGCAGATGATGGGGATGAAATGACGTTTTGCCAACGTCGGCAAAATGCTAATTAAAGCACATTTACGCTCGGTGCACAGGGCGTTGATGTAGATAAACATAGAAAGGAAAATATCTTATGGCTCTCACTGACGAAAATGGTGGCGGCATTCCCGCCACGATGCTTGTTGGCCCTACTGGCTACGCTGGAAATAACGGCAACGGCTCCGGCCTTGGCGATTTCGGCGGCGGCTGGTGGTTAATCCTGCTTTTCATCATCCTCTTTGGTGCTGGCGGCTGGGGCAACAATAACGGCGGCGGCTTTATGGGCGGCAACGGCTATGGCATGTATCCGTGGATGAACCAGTCCAACCAGATTCATGACGGCTTCCGCGACCAGATGATTAACGACAATGTTACCAGCATCAGGGACGGCGTTTATGGCCTGTCTACGCAGATGTGCAACGGCTTCGGCGACGTGCAGCTCGGCCTCGCTGGTGTGAATCAGGCGATTTGCCAGACCGGCAACGGCATTACTGCGGCTGTGACGGGCGCTCAGAACGCTCTCGCCCAGCAGATGTACGGCAATCAGATCGCAGACATGGAAAGAAGTTTCGCGGCTCAGACTGCGAACACGCAGGGCTTGACGGCCCTTCAGTCCCAGCTTGCCAACTGCTGCTGCGACAACCGCGCCGGCATCGCCGACCTGCGCTATACGGTGGCCACGGAAAACTGCGCTGACCGCACTGCGGCAATGCAGAACACCCGCGACATCATCGACGCGCAGACGCGCGGCACTCAGGCTATCCTCGATAAACTGTGCGCCCTCGAACTTGACGGCGTGAAGGGTCAGCTGGCGGCGGCGCAGCGCGAGAACGTCGGTCTGCAGAACCAGCTCAACATGGCGAATCTGGCGGCTTCTCAGACGGCGCAGACGGCGCAGATTCTCGCGGGACAGACTGCCGAAATCGACGGCGTTTACAACCGCCTGAAGAATTGCCCCGTTCCCTCTATGCCTGTCTACGGCAACACGCCCATCTTCACCTGCGCCCAGCCGGTAACGCCTGGCAACGGCTGCGGGTGCGGCTGCGGCATGGCGTAAGGTGGTGTAGACCGTGGCTGAATATCTGGCTAATGCGGCGCAGGAAATTTCCCTGAATTCGCCCGCGATCTTTACGGCCTCCATTCCTTGTCCGCGTGGCTATGTCTACCACGAGGATGAAACGGGAATCTTTATTCTTCGCGGCTGCACTAACAACTGTTTTGCGAGATATCAGGCCGTGTTCAACGGCAACATCAGCTTGCCGGAAGGCGGGACGGCTGGCCCTATTGCGGTTGCGCTTACTGTGAACGGTGAACCCAGACTCACGAGTCGGGCAATCGTTACTCCGGCTGCGGTTCAGGAGTTCTTCAACGTGACAAGCACGGCCATTATTACTGTGCCGAAGGGCTGCTGCTTCACGCTGTCCCTGCGCCATGTTCCGGCGACTGAGGACGCGACGGCGACGCCCGCGCCTGTTATCACGCTTGAAAACGCCAACCTTACGATCTCTCGTATAGCCTGACAGGAAAGGAGGAAACGGCAACATGATGGATATTTATAATGACCTTGAGCAGATGTGCGAGACACTGGGCAAGGCCCTGAAGGAAGCCAACCGCAAGCTTGAAGCCAGCGGCGGCAAGCTGACTGGTGATGACCTCGCCTTTGCCGACAAACTTACTCACGCTATCAAGAGCGTGAAAACTACGATGGCGATGATGGACTCTGATGGCGGCTATTCCAACAACGGAGGCGGCAGTTATGGCAATTATCCTATGGGCGGCTCTTATCGTGGCGGTGGCAGCTATGACGGCGGCTCCTATAATGGAGGCTCGTATGCACGCGGGCGCACGAACGCCCGGCGTGATTCTTCTGGTCGGTATAGCCGCAACGGTTACAGCCGCGATGATGGCGAGGATATGATCGAGAAGCTGAGGGAAGTCATGGAAGACGCGCCCGACCAGCTCAGGCAGGACATCCAGCGGCTCATCAGCAAGGCCGAGCAGATGTAAGAGGGGGGTGAACGTCCTTGATTACGGAGCAGGACTTGCGAGAGGCCATTGCGGAGTGTCAAGGGCAACGCAACCCGAACGCCAATACCTGTATTAAGCTCGCGGCGTTTTACATCTTGCAGGACCACCTGTACGGTGACGCGAACAAGCCTCTTGCCTTGCCGTCATACTCATTCGCGGCAAATAACCCGGCTGCTGACGTAGCAAATCATGCCGACACAATACATATAGACAGCGACAGTGAGTTTGCGCAATCCGTCAACGGTCGAAAACCAGATGAGATATGGCCCATCATCGATGAGCTGGTTATGACGGTGCAGGTGGTCAATCCTCCGCTTTATAACGCGGTCATGCGTAAGCTGGATGGGTAATTTCAGGTGGGAGAAATCCCACCTGTTTTCTATAATTAGCAACTGTGATCCCATATATAGTATTGCTCCGCTCGCTCAAAAAATTTTTTTCAAAAAAATCAAAAAAGGTATTGACATTTACAGTTATATCTGTTATAATATATACAGAGGTTAGGGAAAGGCCCCGGACAAACGAAAGGGAGGACAAGAAAATGATGAATGCTTACTGGAACAACAAGGGTATTGAGCAGGCCAAGTACGATGAGATGGAGAACGCCGGATGGCAGTACACCAAGAAGACGGAAAGCGCCTTCCACAGCTATTACCGTTACTACAATGACGGTGACTTGCCCGGATGGGCGCGCGGCAATTACCGCTTGACGCAGCCCGGACGCTGGGGCCGAGAATTGAGCACTCTCGGTCAGCAGGAATTTGAAATCAGGATCACCGATGTGATCAACGCCGAGTACAAGCGCTTTCAGAAAGCGAACAAAAAGTAAGGAGGGCACCGAGATGACCATTGCTGAGAAGCTGGAGCTGATGGACGAAATCAAGCGCAGGAACGACGAGCGCATCGCGAAGTGGAAGGAGGAAAAGAAAAAGTGACTTACTTCGCCGGGCACAGCGTACATAGCATCTCGGCTGTATGCGACGATAAGGAAATTGAGAGAATGATCGATCTGGGCGACAGAATCAGGAGCGAGACGCTTGACAGGTGTTACTCAATCAGGGGCTATCAGTACAAGAGCCTCAAGTGGAAGAACCGCTACTACGACCACTTTCGGAAGATCGTAGAAGCTGAATTGATGAAGTAAAAATTGACGCTGACCTATCGGCGAGACGGGGAGAGAGAAAGGAAGGTATTTGCCATGAAGTTTGGAAAGACGTTGAACGAGCTGGCTATGGAGCTTACGAGGCAGAACGAGGTCAAGCGTGACTTCCTCGTGGATACCCGGAACATGATGATGGACAGCACGACGGAAGGACAGCAGTTGACGCTCATCAATAATGAGAAGCACATGAACACGGCCCTGAACGTGAACGAGATTGCACACGCGCAGATCGGGCAGAAGCTCGGCATCCCGAAGCGGTACTATGAAAAGATGCGAACTGAGAACCCGGAACTTCTGGCGACGAACGTCAATAGCTGGTTCGGAAAGAACCCGCAGCGAATAATGGTTCGGAGCCTCGACGGCACGGCCCGCGCGTTCCTGAGCGACCGTTACCGCCGCATTGACAACTACGAAATCGCAGAAACGGTTCTGCCTATCATCGGTGAGTTGAAGGACGCACGGGTTGAATCCTGCGAAGTGACCGACGAGCGCATGTATATTAAGGTAGTAAACCCACGGCTCACTACTGAGATCGTACCCGGTGACGTGGTGCAGAGCGGCATCCTCATTACCAACAGCGAGGTCGGCCTCGGAAGCATGACGATTCAGCCTCTCATCTATCGGCTGGTTTGTACGAACGGGCTTGTAGTCAACGATGCCCGGACGCGCAAGTATCACTGTGGGCGCGGGAATGAAGCTGGTGAGGACTATACCCTCTACGCCAACGAAACGCTTCAGGCCGATGATAGGGCATTGATGCTGAAGGTTCGTGACACCGTAAAGGCAACGGTCGATCAAGTCCAGTTTGAGCGTGTTGTCAATATGATGAGAAACGCGAAGGACGCGAAGATTACGAGCAACGATATTCCTGCGATGGTTGAGATGGCTGCAAATGATTTTGGAATGAGCCAGCATGAGGGTGAGGGCGTACTCAACCACCTGATTCACGGCGGCGATCTGAGCCTGTACGGCCTCTCAAATGCCGTCACGAGGGCTGCGCAGGACGTTGAGAGCTATGACCGTTCTACAGCGATGGAGGGAATCGGCTACGACATTCTGAGCATGAGCCGCACCGAGTGGGGTAAGCTCAATAAGGCCAGCAAGATGACGGTTGTTGCGTAAGATGCAACATGTGGTGGTGCTGGGGTTTTAACCCCAGCACCAAATCAGAAAGGAGAATAGATTTATGGACAAAGAAAACAATCTGATTCAGACGTTGCGCGAATATCGTGGCGAACTCTATTACCAATACGGCCTTACATACAGAGGCGCAAGGCCGCAGAAATCAACGGCAGAACATATTATAGAGATGATCAAAAGAGGAAATTTTGCGCATTATGATGTCGGTCATCTTCATAATGGGAGCATGTGCGTATACTTCTACTCTTGCTATGATATGGAATGATTGGAGGGAATATAGATGTTTAACCGTTACGTAGCCATGATGGAGCGCCAGCAGAAGGAATTTAATGCGTTCCCGATGTTCTTTGCCTTTAATCGTGAACAGTTTCAGGAAGGTATGAAAAAGATCGGCGCGACTTATAAGAACGTTCGTTCAATCGGATTTGGTGGTTATATTTCCAAGGAAAAGGAAATTGACTACTACGGCATGCTTTTACGCCACAGAGCAGAGCTTCGTAAGGCCATTAGTGAGGACAAGGACGGAACTGGCTTCGCCTATGAGATGTTTCGGTACGAGCTTGCCAATCATGAGTATCAGTTTACGCGCTGCGAGGATGACGCTGTAGAGGCGTGCGGGCTGACATATGCTGATGTGCTGGAAAACCCCGCGCTCAAAAACGCGCTCGAAACGGCAAAAGATGATGTGCTGGCCGAACATATGTTGACCTTTTGCTGAACACATGCTTGGATTTGTTCGAACACATGTTGAATACTTGCTCAACATGTGTTCGATTTTGTTCAGCATGAGTTCAACACTTGTTGGACATTTGCTGAACACATGTTTGACATATGCTCGGCATTTGTTCAGCATTTGCTGAACATGTGTTGAACAAACCCTTTTTATAATAATTCTATTTTATTATACTATAGTAGAATAGAATGGGATAATATCTTATACTATCATATTATTTCTATAGTTACCATAGGAGTAATAAGATACGTTAAAAAGAAGGTTTTAAGTAACGTAGTATAATAATATACCGCGCACGCGCACGCGCGATAATAGAAGGGAAATTTCAAAAACAGGATGGTTTTGTGCATGAAATCCCTTATGCCGCTTGACTTTTGAGCCGTTTTTATAACTTGCATTTTGGCATCCTAAAAACTAAACGCACCACCGCTTGACAAATGCCTTTTTGTGTGCTATTGTTAATGCGAGGTGATACGAATGGCGATGATTACGCTCAAGGAATACGCCGAGAGGCATGGGAAAGATAACAGCAACTTAGGAAGGATGGCAAAGCAAGGAAGATTCAAAACTGCTATCAAAATGGGCCGCGACTGGTTCATCGACGAGAACGAACCGTTCGTTGACGCACGTATCAAGTCAGGCAAATACATCGGCTGGCGCAAGCCCGTGAAACACGTAAAGAAAGCCGAGGACGAGGAGCAGCTCAATAGCTGACCGCCCTCTGTCTTTTGATTTAATCTCACGACGGGAAAACAGAAAAAATTTTCTCAACTTTTTTTCAAAAAGGTATTGACATTTACAGCTATATCCGCTATAATAGATACAGAGGTTAGGGAAAAGGGAAAGGCCCCGAGGACAAAGCAACGCAGAGTGACGGCCCGCAAGGGCCGGTAATGCGGCGGCTCGGTTACAAGCCAGAGCGGAAAGGAGAACACAATGAAGGCTGAGATTAGAACGGATCGCTATTTCGCGGCTTACGGCAAAATGCCGAAGGGCTTTGGACATTGGGCCTTTGAAACCGAGAAGCGCGACAAGATGTATTTCTACTTGGGAACATACTCAGAGGCGAAGCGCGAAGCGGCAGCGAGGGCCAAGGCTGAGGGCATCGACATCATGTACGTGGGATCGTGAAGGAGGCATCAGATATGATCTTCAAATCCAATCCGAACTACATCAGCCGGGTCACGATTGAGACTGGACTCTGGGCGATCCAGCGGTACTTGATTGACAAGTACGGCATAGACCAATCCAGAATTGACGTTGAGCCGCTGGCGTGGTACATTCAGACGGGCAGAGCACCGCTTGACTTCATCCGTAAGGTTTTGACGGCGAAGCCATTCATGGTGGCTCGGAAGCTCCACGAGGGCGGCAGCTACGACGAGGTAATCAGGCGCGTCAAGGATTATATCGGCTTTGAGGAGGTGTAACAATGATTTCGACGATGTTCGTTTGGGAAAACGATTAGGGTTCGGGAAGATTATTTCAGGAGGTGGTTAGATGAGTGTGGGATGGACAGCGGACTATCTGAAGGAGAGGATTGAGGTGTGCGAGAAGGACGCGGTAACGGCGGTAGCAAGGCACGAGGCCCCATCGAAGATTGAAGGCATGAGAAAGGGAATTGAACTGCTACACAGATGGCTGTTAACAGCAGAGAGGGAGGAAACCGAAAATGGAAGGAACGCTTGCGATCGTAAGGAATATTGAGGATATTCAGGCGAGGAAACGCGCGGAGGAAGCTGCAACCGATCTAAGGAACATCATCGAGAAGAAGGACGATAAGATCAAACAGTTACAAGAAGAACTGCGCGAAGTACGGAGGGAGAACAACTACTTCAGGAGGAAAAACGCCGATGCTTATAGGAACGCAATTAGGGGACAAAAGGAGGATGCGCCTGAGTGGACGCTTGTAAAAGTTGTAGCCGTTGGAATGGCTGTGTTCGGCGTCATTCATACGGTGATTATGATAGTCATCGGATAAAGAGAGGGCTCTCGAAAGCCAACGCCTTCGAGAGCCAGCAAGGAAATGTCTTTGCCACAAAACACTTCTTACATTGATATCCTACCACAGTTTACAATCCCTGTCAAGGGCTAAGGAGGAAAATTTATGAAGGACAAAATCGAATTTGAAATCGTTAATGAAGTGCCGGACATATATATGAGGCGACACAAGAAGACAAGCGCGTACAAAACAACGCTTGAGGAGTTTATCGCATCTGCAAACGCTGCGATAAAGGTGCCAACAGAAGACAGGAAAGCTGCTAACACGATGTACTACGGGTTCTACAGGGCGATACGAGACAACGGGTACAACGTGAGGATTTACCGCAGGAAGAACGATATCTATGTGAGCAAGATGGAGGCGGCATCATGAGGTTGTTTCTTGATAGCCTTGAGGTAGAGAACTTCAAGGGCATACAACATGCGACGTTTCAATTTGGAAACGAAACGTCGATATTTGGCGCGAATGCACTTGGCAAAACCTCCATTGTCGATGCGTATTGCTGGTTACTGACAAACCGCGATTCTCGCGGCAATACGCCGGGTTCTGACAAGTTTAGGGAGAAGCCGCTTGATGAGTTTGGTCAGGAACGGCACGGCCTTGATACGACAGTTGAGGCGCGTTTCCTGCTGGATGGACAGCCGCTTGTGCTGAAGCGTACACAGCGCGAGAACTGGGTAAAGAAGCGCGGTAACGCAGAGGCCACATATCAGGGCAACGCATCGACATACTGGATAAACTCGGTGGAGACTAAAAGCACCGATTTCCAAGAACGCATAAACCAGATTGCGAACGGAGACGTTTTCAACCTGATTACAACGCTTGGAGCATTCAACGCGCTGGACTGGAAAAAGCGCAGGGCGATCCTCATTGGAATGTCTGGTGTTGATGTTGACGCAGAGCTTCTAAAACGCGATGAATTTTCATCGATTCGCGGTGAGCTTGAAAGGCTGAACATTGGCGTTGATGACCTGAAAAAAGTGCTGGCTGACCGCAAGCGCGACATGGCGAAGGAGCTCACACTGATTCCTGCAAGAATCGATGAGGCTCGTCATATGAGGCCTCAGGTTTCGGAGCAGGATGTGCGGGATGCTGAGTACATAATTAAGGATTCCGAGGAAGACCTTGAGCGTGTAAATGCGATGATTGCACAGAATGGTGGATCAATCGACAGGGCAGATGCACAGAGGAAGATCATTGAATTGGAGGAGAAGATCGTTGCCAGAAAGCGCGTGATTTCAGACGCATACGCATCCGAAATGAAGAAGCTTAGAGACACATACTCTGACGCGCTGAAGCGACTTGACACATGTAAGCGCACTCAGTCATCTGTTGCGATGGTTGAGGCCAGAAACAAGGCCGCAATCGAAGAAGCGGCACGTGCGCTTGAGGAAATGCGCGTTCGATACAAGGCGGTATATTCAGAACACTACAAGGGTGGAGAGACTTGCCAGTTCTGCGGTCAGCCAATACCTGCAAATATGGTAGAAGAAGCCAAGAAGCGGTTTAACGACGATAAGGCAAAAAGGCTGGCTGAGATCAATCAGTTTGGGAAGGAGTTGAAGGAGAAGTACACGAGAGCAGAGGAGGCAGAAAGAGTCTCACGTGATGCGCTGGATGGAGCGGATAATGATGTGGAATCTGCCAAAAATGCTGTTGATGAAGCCGAGTATGCGCTGAACAATAGAAGGTCTGCGCCCGATATTGAATCAGACGAAGAGATTGTGAGATTGGAGACGGAGCTTGGAGCGATTTATCGGGAAAAGGAAGAAAGTCCTGATGAACAGTTGAAGAATCTCCAAAAGCGTAAGGCAGAGCTGCAGGAAAACATTGACAGGGCAAAGGCGAAGTTGGCAAGCGTTGAGAGCTGCAAGGTCTTTGACCAGCGAATTAAGGAACTTGAAGCCAAGCAGACGGAGATCGGACAGCGAAGGGCTGACACGGAAGTTATGATGTTGGATATTGAGCGATTTATTACGGCGAGATGCGGACTTCTGGAACAGAGCATCAACGAGCATTTCCCGACTGTGCGCTGGAAGCTGTTCGATATCCAGATTAATGGCGCGATTGTGGACTGTTGCGAGTGCATGATTCCTGCTGAGGGTGCGCTTGTTTCGTACAGCGGAACGAATACGGCGGCTGGCGTGAACGCAGACATTGAGATCATACGGGTGCTTTCGGAACACTACGGCATCATTGCCCCGGTATTTGTGGATAATGCGGAGCGCGTCAACTACATTGCGAAACCAGCAGGACAGTTGATAAAGCTGACGGTAACACACGACAAGGTTCTCAGGATTGAGAAGGACGCGAACAACAAGGAGGTTGCGTAATATGGCTATGGCTCAGAATCAGATTTCGGTAGTTAAGAATAACATCGCCAACATGAAGGGAATTATCAACTCGGAGAGCGTCAAGGACAGAATGAAATCTATGCTGGGCAATGAAGCTGGCGTGTTCCTCGCGTCTGTTCTTGACCTGTACACGGGAGACACGAACCTGTCAAAGTGCGACGCAACGAAGGTAATGGCAGAGTGCATGAAAGCTGCGGCGTTGAAACTGCCTGTTGCCAAGTCACTTGGCTTTTGCTATGTGATTCCTTACGGAAACACGCCCAATTTTCAGCTTGGATATAAAGGTTATGTACAGCTTGCCCAGCGCACGGGCCAATATAAGTACATCAACGCCGACTGCGTTTACGAGGGCGAGAAAGTCACCTATGATCGTATCACGGGCATGATGGAAATCACGGGGGAAGCGACAAGTGAAAAGGCGGTTGGCTACTTCGCCTATTTCAAGCTGCTAAATGGATTTGAAAAGGCTGTTTACTGGTCGCGCGAGAAGGTTGAAGCTCACGCGAAAAAGTATAGCAAGGCGTGGTCTCAACCTGCAAGCCCGTGGCATACCGAGTTTGACGCGATGGCACTTAAAACGGTTATCAAGAGCCTGATCAGCAAATACGGCATCATGAGCGTTGAATTCGCAAGCGCCGTCGCGCAGGACTACGGAGACACGGTAGAAGCTGAAGTCGCGCAGAATGCCAACGGCGAAGCGATTACACTGCCTCCGCAGGAAGTTATTGAGGCAGATGAAAAACAGCAGAATGGAGAACCCGAAGGGCAGATGGAAATCAATTTTGAAGGAGAGCCGAGTTTCTGATGGTGCTTGACGTATTGGGTACTGGCTCTGGCGGCAATGCGTATATTCTCCACGCGGGAAAGACGGGAGACGCCATGCTTCTGGACGCGGGATTGTCTTATATGACGATTGTACGTAGGGCAGCAGAGATCAACGGGAAGGGATTACGGGGTGTTTCAGCTTGCCTTGTGACGCACGAACACAATGACCATATTCAGGCGGCGAAAGCGCTTGCCAATATCGGGGTTGATGTTTACGCCACGAAGGGAACTTTTGAAGCCGCTTGTATAGACCTGAACACGCCGAGGGTGAGGACGGTAGAGCTTTTGAAGCCGTTTTCGATTGGTGGGTTTATGGTTCTTCCCTTCCCGACCCAGCACGACGCAAAAGAGCCTTGCGGGTTCCTGATTCGATACTGCGAGACGGGTGAGACGCTTTTGTACGCAACCGATACGTACTATCTGCGCAATACGTTTCCGGGTGTGAATTACTGGCTGGTCGAGTGCAATTATGTTGACGATGTCCTCAATGAGCAGATGCGTGACGGAGAAGTGCCTGTTGAGTTGAGGAACAGACTGTTGAGCAGTCACATGTCACTCAGACGTTTGAAGGACACACTGGCTGCAAACGACATAACCGACACGCGGGTAATTGTACTTTGCCATCTGTCAGACGGAAGAAGCTCCGAGCGTCAGATGATTGATGAAATACACGGCTTGACTGGGGTTGAGGTAGTTGCCGCATCGAGAGGGATGCGAATAAATCTTCAGTTGACGCCGTTCTAAAGAGGTGACTGGTGTTGGTGGATTTGTATTTCAGCCACGACAGGAACGCACTCAGTGACATCAAGATTTCGCAGATGCGCGGAATCTACGGCATGGAGGGCTACGGCGTTTATTGGGCATTGGTTGAGGCGTTGAGCCGCGAGGACACTGTTTCGCTGGAATACTCAGAAAGGACGGCAACAGGCTTAAAACTGGCTTTTATGACGTCGTTCGACATGAAACAGTATATCGATGATTGCATATCAATCGGACTGTTTGATACGGACGGAGAACGGTTCTGGTCTGCATCATTAAGGCGCAGAATTAGGAAGATGAATGAAATAATCGAAAAACGCAGGACGGCAGGAATAGCAAGCGGCGTTGCGCGTCGGGCGAAAGGTGGACTGCCTCTGAAAGAACGAGAAGAACCGAAGCCATTTGATGAGGATGGATGGCAAAA
>Ga0247608_10002888_pt1 | contig 20710 bp, 10 predicted proteins | sample 176DNAGHGlowgp2_FD_193490 | JGI IMG/M metagenome (GOLD analysis project Ga0247608, IMG submission 193490) | Sheep rumen microbial communities from Palmerston North, Manawatu-Wanganui, New Zealand - 1766 DNA GHGlow gp2 | ecosystem: Host-associated > Mammals > Digestive system > Stomach > Rumen ...
TCAGAAATACCCATAGCAGCAATTTTTATTAATAACGAGGAGAAAGCAGTAATATTGTATTGCCAGTAAATCTGTGTAATTCGTCAGTTCCCTGGACTTCATCAACCACACATAAATCATGCGGATTGCACGGATTTTATTGCAATTATTCCATAGCGCGAAGCTGATATATACGGACAAGGGACGCGACCTCTTGTGATGCGATAGGGGGAGGATTACAGTCTGTCTATTTCTTCCTGGGACAGTCCCGTAGTCTGAACAATCGTCTCTAGAGGGAGACCTAATGATTTTAAACTTCTGGCTATCTGGTAAGCCTTGCGTTTCTCACCTTTAGCCAGCCCTTCTTCGATACCTTCGGCCTTGCCTTTAGCTAGGCCTTCTTCGATACCTTCAGCTTTGCCTTTAGCCAGCCCTTCTTTCATGCCTTTAGCCAGCCCTTCTTTCATGCCTTTGGCCAAGCCTTCTTCCAAGCCTCTGGCATGACCTTTCATTTCCGCTGTCTCCTTGACGCTGAAAAGGTCCCAGAAGTCCTTTTGACTCTCGCGGTAGCCGCGTTGCTCCGTAGGGCTGAACTTGGCTATCTCGGCCTGCTCGAATAGACGCGTGAAGACGGCATCCTGCAACGCTTTCGGACGCTCCATTAGGCGTCCCAGGTTCTTCATCGCGTAGAGCCACTTGTCGAAAAGAGTCTCCAATTCGTCCTCGTTCTTATGGAATTTGGGCATCTCCAGATAAATGTAGGTCAGCTTGTCGTAGAAGACGTTTTTCTTTTTTACGTCCACCAGCTTGACCTCGTGGTGGAAGTACTCTGGGTCGTCGTCGAAGGTGAAGTTGAGTATGCCAATGGTGTAGACCTTGTCCAGTCGGAAGTTCCAGTCGCCCCTGACGGCCTGCTCCTGTATAGGGAATGTGGAATAGTAGATGCTGCGGTCCTTGAAGTAGTTCTGGTCGGCTTTCTGCATCTCGATGAGGAAGCGGTCGCCCTGGCTGTTGCGACAGTAGACATCGAAGACCGCCTTGCGCTCTACGGCAGTAGGACCTAGATGTTCCACGTTGAGGTACTCAAGGTCCAAGACCTCCTCCTTTCCGTCGAACATGGAGTTGAGGAAGCTGATCAGCAGCTCCTTGTTGGCCTCGGTGCCGAAGAGTTTCTTGAAGGCGAAATCGGTGTAGAAGTTGACGTAACGTTCTTGTGAATCTGAGATACCCATAGCTCCATTATTTTCATGACATAACGTGGCAGGGGAAGAATTATTGTATCTATGAGGCAAATTTGACAAGATGCCCCCAAGTGACAAAGGTCTACCTCCTGCCTCAGCCCTATCGAAATGCGATAAATCTTGTCTAATTAGATTCTTAATGGCGTGAATAGTTGCGATTTGAGCAGGGTGTCGAGTGGCCATGCAATAATTTTGGCATTTGGCCGTTATAATTCAAAAGGACTTATTTGTTAAATAGCTATTTTTTTTTGATTATGATAATTGATTTCGATACTATAGAGGAACAGGCCCTCGAACATTTCAAGGGAGGCGAAAAGGAACTCCACGCTCACATGTTTTTCGATGGTCTCAACCGCATTATGAAAGCACGGCTGGACCCCGGTGCTTCTATCGGCCTCCATACCCATGACACTTCCAGCGAGGTGTTCTTTTTCACCAAAGGACATGGTCATGTGCTATACGATGGTTTAATGCTTCCTGTTGCCGCAGGCCTGGTGCACTATTGCCATAAGGGTCATTCGCACAGTCTTATCAACGACTCCGACGGGGTATTGGAGTTTTGGGCGGTGGTCCCCGAGCAATAGTATGTGAGATTCTTAGGCATACTTCTAGATATCCGTTTTATTTGTCCTCACCCCTGTAAGAAGGTCCAAAATATAAACGTACAATTCGTGTTCAACCTCTTAGATTGTAGTTGCCTTTATTCTACCAAGTAGCCAGCGTATCTCAACACCATCTCGTTGTAAAATGCATTAGCTTTTGCTCTATTTTTTTATCCTTAAATAGCAGTATATGAAATTCCTTGTGTTGTCTTTGTTAGCCATGATGGCTATGTCTATAAATAGTTGCGTTTCTAGTTCGGGACGTGGTGATACGTTTGCTGACCCAGTATCACGGGTTGACAATAAAACCAAGATGCTTGAGTTGCCGACCAGCAACCAGAACGAGCATGTGTTGGAGTATGAAGGTTTCACTGTCTCCTATAACCATACCACGCTGGTGCCTAACTGGGTGGCGTACCAACTACAAGAGTCGGAGCTGGATGGTGCGTATGACACCCGCAGCTCTAATTTCAGTCGTGACCCCAATCTCGAGGGTCGGCAAGCATCGCGAGAAGACTATGCCCACTCCGGTTGGGACAAGGGTCACATGGCCCCGAAAGCTGATATGCGGTGGTCGTCGGTGACGTATTGGCAGAGCCATTATTTCACCAATATCTGTCCTCAGAATCATACCCTCAACGCCGGCGACTGGAATTCACTGGAACAAAAGGTACGCGGTTGGGCTAAAAAATACGGAAGCGTTTGGGTGGTCTGCGGCCCCATTTTTACCAATAATGAGTTTGGCACCATTGGAGCCGCCAAGGTGCATATACCCGACCAATTTTTCAAGGCACTGTTGGTTAAGAGCGGCAGCGATTATTCTGCCATCGCTTTCGTGATGCCCAACAAGGCCAAGCATCACCCGTGGAAGGAATATGCCTGCACGGTAGATGAGTTGGAGGAGGCAATCGGGAGGAATTTATTTTTTCAGTTGGACGATAAGATTGAGAAAAAGGTGGAGAGCGAGGTGAAATGGATGTACTGGAACTAAGATTGGAATAGGCCAAAGTGCTGCTGCTTGAAGCTCAGCGTATGAAAAGAAGGCTGCCGCGATTATACAACGGCAGCCTTCTTTGGTGAGATATTCACTGAGTTCACTTTTTGTCTTTGAATTTCACACCGATGGCTTCACTGACGTTGATGACGTAGTCACCGATTTTCTCATATAGGGCAAAGAGGGAACTGTAGAGGCTGCCGATGCTGTAGTCGTAGGAACCATCCTTGATGGCGTTGACGTATTCGGCGCGGAGCTCGTCGCGATATTGGTTGATGGCGGCTTCGGCTTCATTGGCGCTGGTCATGTCTACATGGTCGTAGTCGCCCCTGAGGTTGTTGTCCATCACGTTCAAAGCTTTCCATACCAGTTGGGTCATGTGGTCGATATTGTCATTGAGGTGCTGGTCGAAGTGGACCTCAGTCTCTCGTTTGTTCTTGCGGGTGATGGCTACCTGATAGATGCTGTCGCCGATGCTTTCGAGGTTGTCCACAATGCGAAGCATCGAGCTGATGCGGTGAGAGCCCTTGTCAGAGAGTTCGTTGGTGGAGACATGGGTGAGGTAGTTGGATATCTCCATCTCCATACGGTCGGTGATTTCCTCGTATTTGGATATTCGGGCAACGGTATTGTTAAACTCCTCGTCGTCCTTGGCAGTGCGGAGGTTGGGTAGGAAGGTGAACATGCGTAGGACTCGTTTGGAGAATTCCTCGATTTCTTTTTCGGCGGCCTGTAGGTTGAGCTCGGATGTGTTCATCCAGTTGCCGGTAATATATTTGAGTTTGAATACATCCTCCTCTTCTTCGGGTTTCTCTTTCACCATCCAGTCAACAATCTTGAGAATCTGTGGGATGAAGAAGGCTAGGATGATGGTATTGACTACGTTGAAGAAGGTGTGGAAGAACGAAAGGGCCATGGGGATGGACTGAGGATTATAGCCCTCGGCACCCACTGCGACATAAGGGCTGCTACCCATTATGCCTACGGTGGCGTTGGCAATGACATTGAGTACGGGACGGAAGAAAAAGAGTGTGAGAATCACGCCAATCATGTTGAAAACCAAGTGGGAACGGGCAGCTTTTTTGCCGTTGACGTTGGCTACCATTGCTGCCAGGTTGGCGGTGATGGTGGTGCCGATGTTCTGACCCATGACAAGGGCCACAGCGGCATCGAAACCTATCCAACCGTTATAGCACATCACTAAGGTGATGGCCATCATGGCTGCCGATGCTTGTACCAAGCAGGTGAGCAGTGTACCGATGATAACAAAGATTAAGATGGACCAGAAACCGAAGTCGGAGAGCGTGGCCAAGGCGTGCAGGAAATTGGGATACTCTTCAAGATTGGGCATTGCTTTTTGAAGGAACCCCATGCCGATAAGCAGTAGTGCCAAACCCATTACAAACTCGCCGATAGATTTAATGCGGTCGCGCTTGAGGAACATGAACACCAAAGAGATGGCACCTAGGAACATCGGAAGGCTGAAAGCACTGGAGGACTCGCCAAGGCCAAAGAGCGTGATTATCCATGCGGTGACCGTGGTGCCGATGTTGGCTCCCATGATGACGGCAACTGCTCCAGAGAGGGTGAGTAGTCCGGCATTAACAAAAGAAACCACCATGACTGTGGTGGCCGAGGATGATTGGATGGCGGTGGTGACAAGAGCGCCGGTGAGAATTCCGCGTACGGGACTGCCCGTGACTTTTCCAAGTACTGAGCGCATTTTATTCCCGGCGAATTTCTGTAGACCTTCGCTCATCAATTTCATACCAAAAAGGAAAATGGCAAGAGCACCTGCAAAGTTGAGTAAGATGATAAGGATTTCTATAAAATTCATTAGAATAATAATTTAAATTCTATTTAGGACTATTTTCCACATTACAAAGGTATATAAAAAATATGGTTTGGAGGATTCCATGATATTTTTTTTGTTTTTTTTAAGAAACAGGTCATGTCCGAAAGAGGTTTTATGATGGACACGACCGGATGGCTTCTTATCCTTCCCTCGGGTGCGACGGGATGCCTCAGAAACTGTGGTAGGCGAAAAAGATAACGCTCAAGTCCTTTTTGAAAAAACGTGTTCTTTGGCACAGGGGATTGGGTGCTCTAGCTGGTTTTCTGAAGTTGAAGCCTACCGTAGTATCGGTGCCTGAGCCCGTCAGAGCTTTGCTGTAGGCTATCTGTATGATTTTACCGTCACTCAGCGCGTTTCCATCCTTGCAGATGAGCCCAAAAGAGTAACTAGTTATATTGATTCAGGTCGTGTATGCAGTAGTAGGTCGTGGTTGGCTTTTATGTACAGCCGTTGTGCAGATTCCCTTACAAATATTATACTACCTTCATTTACAGGTTGCTATATGATGTGTTTTTCTTCTAGTGGCTGTTATTGCTGTTTGTAGGAGTGTCATGGTGATGAATTCCTTTTCTTCTCAGCAACTTGTCTAAAAGTTAATTTTTTATGGATGGGGAGATAAGTCATTTTTTTTGTGTATTTTTGCCCGATTTTTGGCAAGAGGGTGGTTAACACGTGAGTAGGTGGAAATGCATGATACCTCCTCTGTTTGCATGATAGTGTACAGATAGTAATTATGTTTAAAATATATGTAAAATGAGAAAAAAACTACTTTTTTTTATCCTTTGTGCCACGCTTTTGGCTTTGCCTAGGGTGGTGGATGCGCAGGACAAACCCTGCGACAGCATCAGAAATCTGCCTTGGTGGGAAGACTTCCAGGCCTATCCCCACAACACCACTCCGCCGACGGAGCCTTTCTGCTGGCATTTCCAGGGCACCAACGAGCCTTCCATCGGCCAGTACAATGTCCATGACGGCTATATGACCTGCATCCTGGACCTCTATAGCACGGGTGTCACTTGGGCTGTGTTGCAGAATCCTTTTGCAGAGTCGCTGGACATCAGCCATCTGCAGGTGACCTTCAGTGCCGGCAAGTCTAGCACCAGTCCCTCGCACAACTCCGACCTGATTATCGGCATCACCACCAATCCTACCAATCCCAGTGATGCCAACTTTGTTCCCTTGGACACCTTGCTGGCCATTCCATACTGCTCTCCCGACACCATGGCGCGTTTCACTGTCGACTTTGCCGCCTACAACGACACCGGACGTTATTTCTGTTTCAAGTCCTGTCCCATCATGTCTTCGGGGGTCAACTTCCTAGCCATCGACAGCCTGGTTTTTGACTTCAACGACCACTGCATGGTACCCCACGACCTGCGCGTTTATAACATTAGCGACATGTCGGCTTCTTTCAACTGGAACCAGTACCATTCAGGCCATGTCGAGTTTGAATATAAGGCCGTCGACGACAGCAGCTGGACTTTGGTCAACGCTACGGGTTGCTTCTTGACCTTGAGTAATGTGCTCTTGCCTGAGACCCGTTATATGGCGCGTATACGTCAGGACTGCTCTCTGGCATACAATGGATATAGCGATTGGTCCGACACCGTTTATTTCGTTACCGATGCCGAACACTGCCGTATGCCTCAGGACGTGATACTGAGCGACATCACCAACACCACTGCCACCTTCACTTGGACTGCCGTGGGTACGGCTACCTCGTGGGAAGTGCATGTCTTCAACAGCGGCTACAACCGCACTTTTACCGCCAATACCAACAGCTACACCGTTACCGGTCTCAGCTATGGTACCAACTACCGCGTCTCTGTGCGCTCGATGTGTGATGCTAACAGCACCTCCAATTGGAGCGACACTATGATGGTGACCACCAGCAGCTGTTTTGTGGTGAGTAATGTAACCGCCGCCCCCACCGTCCATGAGGCCGTTATCTCCTGGTCCGACAATGCCAATGAGGGTGCCGAATGGGAGGTCGTTTATGGCTTGCCCGGCTTTGCCGACGGGCAGGAGTTAGGCCTGCTGCAAGTGAGTGGCACGCCCCAGGCCACGTTGACCAACCTCAATGCCAACACAAGCTATATGGCCAAGGTGCGCAGCCTATGTGCCGACAACCGCTATAGCGAGTACACCAATGTCATGTTCACCACCGGTCAGGAACAGCAGCAGGGCATAGAAGATGCCGACGATTTGCGTGTATCGGTCTATCCCAATCCTGCCGACACCCGCACCACCATCAGCGTGAGCGGTGTCGAAGGCCGCGTGAATGTGGCCGTCATCGGCTTGGATGGCCGCACGGTCCAAAGTTTCGTCAAAGAATGTCCCTCCGATTGCGAGATGGTTATCGATGTGGACGGCTTGACCAAGGGGACTTACTTGGTGAGATTGTATAATGAAACAATAAATGTGGCACGCAAGTTCAGTGTTAGATAATGTGCCATATAGTATGGTCTTTTCAGATAAAGATAGCAATTATGAATGAAATTATAAAAAAAGTTTTATTGCTTGTGGCATTGCTGCTGCCCATGACAGTCATGGCGCAGTCTTATCAGTCGGTGCCGTATAGCGAAGGATTTGAGAATCCTGATGCCACTACTCATCTGCCAACGGGCTGGGTGAACTATTTGATTGGCTCATCCGGAGCGTCCAGCGTTTTTCCCTGCTGCTACCAGTTTGCGCCCAACGCGCGTACGGGCAGCTATTACTTTGAATTGGAGAGCAACACCGGTGTGACAGAGTTGTGTGCCACGCCTGAGTTTGCCAATCCGTCCAACCTGATGTTGGATTTCTATATCCGTTTCCTGAATGACTACAGCCATACCACCTTGGAAATAGGCGTGATGGAAGACTCCACCTTTGTGCCTGTCGACACCATCCTAGGCTCCTCCTATTCAGGTGGCTACCAGCCCTGCCGTGTCTATTTGGTGGACTATAGCGGCCCGGGCCACCGCATCGGTTTCCGCGCCACCTACACCGGCTCGGGCACCTACACGGTATTCATTGACGACATGACCATCTCCAACGCTCCCAGCTGCGCCTATCTGCCTGGCAACGTCAGTGCCACGGTCGACAGCAATAGTGCCTCCCTCAGTTGGGCTGCCGCCACTGTGTCGGCTGGCTATCTCCTCTATCTCAACAACGACAGCACCTGGTACTATCCTTCCACCAACAGCTATAGCTTCAGTGGTCTAGAACCCAACACATTGTATTCAGGCTACCTCTACAACAACTGTACTGGCAACGACACCAGCGAGGGAGTATATTTCAGTTTCCGAACCAGCTGTGGCATGCCGGTCTTTCCTTTGGTCGAGACTATGGAGGGCTACGATGTCAGCTTCCCCAGCTGCTGGAACATCACCGAACCCAGCGGCAGCTATCCTTCCATCTCCAATGGACAGGGGTTGGATGGCAGCAGCGCCCTGAATATGGGCAGCAACAGCAGTACCGTCTCCATTGCTTCACCCTATCTGTATGCCCCCATCAACACCTTTGAGACCCGTTTCTGGGCCAAGAAGTCCTACAACTACTACACCGTCCATGTGGCCGTGGGTTACGTCACCAGTCTCGACTCCATAGCCAATGCCGTCATGCTGGACACCTTCGACATCACCGACAGCTGGGCCGAGTATTCGGTCAGTTTTGCCGACCTACCCACAACCGACATGGGCTACATTGTCTACCGCAAGTTCTGTCCCAGTAGCAACTATTACGCTATCTATCTCGACAATATCACTATCCGTACCGTCCGCAACTGTCAGTTGCCGTGGGGTTTCCATACCACCGGTACGGCTTCTGGCACCATGGACCTGGCTTGGAGCGACACCAATGCCAACGAGTGGGAAGTGGTCTACGGCCCCGTGGGCATGAATCCCGACACCGTGATGACCAACACCGTCACTTTCTATGACTCCTATGGCACAGTCACAGGGTTGGCCGACTCGCTCACCTATGATTTCTACCTCCGCGCCAACTGCGGTGGCGAACAGAGTTACTGGGTAGGACCTGTCACCGCCCGTCCCAACCTGTATGTGATGGCGGCCAACCAGACCGACACCGTGCAGATGTGTGGTGGTACCATCACCGACGACGGTGGCCTGAGCGGCAACTATTCCAACAGCCAAACATCCTATCTGGTGGTTTATCCCACCGACAACACCCAGGCTGTGCGGCTGAGCGGCTATGCCAATATCTACTATAGCTCCTACTATGTGTCTCACTTGAAAATATATGATGGTGTAGGTACCTCTGGTCGTCAGCTCTGCGACATCACCACCGACGACAGCGTCAATGTGGCTTCTACCGAGGGTCCCCTCACCATCGAGTTCCAAACAGCTTCCTACAATAGCTCTGCTGGCTTTGCCCTGACGGTAAGTTGCTACGACCTGCCCTCCTGTCTCGATCCTTACGACGTAAGCGTGAGCGACATAGCCGGCGGCTCGGCCCAGGTGACATGGAACTACAGCACCACTGCCACCCCCGAGGGCTTCACCATCACCGTCACCGACACGGCTGCTGGCACCTCCTCCAGCTACACTGTGGCCGACAGCGTGCGTAGCTTTTTGGTCAGCGGTTTGAACCAAACCACCACCTACTACGTTTCCGTCACCGCCAACTGCTCCGCCAGCGAGGTCAGCAACCCCGTGGGCCTTTATTTCACCACCATCTGCTTTGTTGGTGGCGAAGTCCATGTGGGTGACGGTACCAGCACCACGGCTGACTCTCCCTTGAACACCTACTACCGCTACAGTTTCAGCCAGATACTTTTCCAGGCCAGCGAGCTGGGCGACCTCTTAGATACCGTCTTCGGTCTCAAGTTCACCTCCACCAGTGCCTCCTCCGGCAGTTTCGACATAGACATCTATATCGACACCACCTCTGCCAGCAGCCTCAGCGGCACCCCCATCGTCATGGATTCCACCAAGCGGGTCTATTCGGCCACACGTACCTTCCAGACGGGTGAAAACGAGTTCACCTTCGATGCTCCTTGGGTCCGTCCCAACACCACCAGCAACATTGTCATCACCATCGATAACAACACGGGAACCTATTACAGCACTACCAATTGGCAGTCAACCAGCGGACTGACGGGCACCGTACTATATCAGTATAGCGATGGTACCAACATCGACCCCGCTTCCCCAACGTCCATCAGTTCCTCCAGCTCCCGCCCCAATGTGGTTTTCGTCTCCCCCTGTGGCGATGCCAGCTGTGTGGCTCCTAATGTCTCGGTTGCTGGTGCTACGGCCAACAGCGTCACGCTGGCTTGGGTACCCGGTATGAGTGAAAGCAGCTGGACGGTGGAATACAAACCCGCCACCGACACCAGTTGGACAGTGGCAGAGAGTGCCACCACATCCCAGACTTCGGTGGTCACCGGCCTCAGTGCCAATGTGCTTTACGACTTCCGCGTGGGTAGCCTCTGCCCCGGCAGCGCCAATGTGCCCTACGGCCATGTCTCGGCCCGCACGGCGTGTGCCACCATGTCTCGCAGCTCGCTGCCTTTGGTGGAGGGCTTTGAGGGCTATCAAACGGGCGACATGCCCAACTGCTGGATCCGCACTGCCACAGGCACCAGCGGCAGCGGCACCTTCCCCAGTTGCTACAACTACAGCAGCAATGCCCGCACTGGCAATGTCTACTTTGAGATGGAGGCCTCCAATGGCGGTACCGAAATCTTCGCACTGCCTGCGTTCGATACTATCGACGGTCTGGCTCTAGAGTTTTATATCGCCACTACTTCCTCCTATGCCCCCACGGCGTTGGAACTTGGTGTCCTGACCAACGACTCTGATTTCCAGCCAATCGACACTATCGATATTTCCGACTGCAACAGCCTCTACTCCTATGTCAAGAAAAATGTGCTCATCAGCTATAGCGGAAATGGCAACCGTGTGGCCTTCAGGGCTGTTAAGAGTGGCCGTTTCACCGTTTTCTTGGACGACTTTGTGCTCTATATTCCCAATGCCTGCGACTCGGTGCGCAACCTCCACATCGACTCCTTCGGCACCAACAGCGTTACCCTTTCTTGGACCGACACCGCTGCTGTGGGCCGTTATAAGCTATACATTGCCACCTCCAACGACGAGACAGCCGCTTTCGACTCTGTTGTTACCACCTCTACCAGTCACACCTTCACGGGTCTCACCGCCGCCACGGAATACTACATCTTTGTCCACTCCATTTGTCCTTTCGGCCTGAGCGATGCCAATATTACCCATTTCACCACCGCTTGCGATGTTGTTTCCACTTTCCCCTGGAGCGAGGACTTCGAGAACTTCGTGGCCAGCAGCTCTATCGGCTCTCCCATACAGCAGTGCTGGAGCCGTGGCAGTAGCAGCACTTACAGCTCCTATCCCTACCTTTATGCCTACAACAACCACACCGAGGGCGGCAGCAACAGCATGTATATGTACCCCTACTATAACTGCTGGCTGGCTCTGCCAGAGATGCAGGGTCTGGACTCTCTGATATTGAAATTCTATATGTATGGGCCCTCTCCCTCCAGCTATACCTATCAGGCCGAGGTCGGCGTGCTGAGCAATCAGAACGACCAGTCGACCTTTGTCTCCCTCGACACGGTCACCTATACCGGCGACGGTAGCGAGTGGCAACGTATGCGTGTCGACCTCAGCGGAGCCCCCGACAGCTGTCGTTTCCTCTGCATCCGCACCGTTGGCTCTAGCTACAGCAGCTTCTATATCGACGACCTCTCGCTCAACTACAACAACGGCTGTGCCGAACTGAGCAACTTGGCCGTCAGTGCCGTAGGTATGACAACGGCCACCATCCAGTGGACCGACACCAGCAGCAATGGCAGCTACATTGTCTCTATTTCTACTACCAACGACTTGTCGTCGGCTTTCCTTACCGACACCGCCGCCACCACCAGCTATAGCTTCACCGGACTCTCTGCTGTCACCAGCTATTATGTCTGGGTGGTCAACAACTGCCCCAACGGTACCAGCGACTTGCTGTCAACCCATTTCACCACCTTGGCTGCCGACCCCCACTTCCTGCCCTATTTCAACGACTTCGAAGACAGCACCAACACCTTCACCATCTATCAGCGCATCGGCTCCAACGGGTGGTATATCGGCAACGCCGTCAGCAATGGTGGCACCAACTGCATGTATGTCACCAACGACGGTGGCACCACCAATGCCTACACCAATACCAACCAGTCGATTTGTTTTGCCATGACTTATCTACAGGTTCCTTACGACAGCTCCTATTCCATCAGCTACAACTGGCGTTGCCAGGGCGAGGGCAGCTACGACCTCATGCGCGTGGCCTTAGTCCCCGAAGACTATGACTTTACCACCTCCTTCTCTGCTGTCAACCGCTACAGCAACACCCTGCCCACTGGCTGGATAGCCCTCGACGGCGGCAAGCGCAATCTGCGCAACACATGGCAGTACGACCAGCACAGCGTCGACCTCCAAGCCGGCAACTACTACCTGACCATTGTCTGGACTAACGACGGTGCCATGGGCTCCAATCCCCCTGCCGCCATCGACAATATCAGCATGGAACTCATCACCTGTCCTTCCCCGACCAATCTTACCGCCAGCTCCTCTTCGGCCTCCACCATTGATGTCGACTGGGACGACGGCTCGGCCACTCGTTGGATAGTCGAATACGGTGTCTCTGGTTTCACCACCGGAATGGGCACCAGACTGCTGGCCACAAATAGTCATGTCACCCTTACGGGCTTGGCCCCCACTACTTCCTACGACATTTTTGTGCTGCCCATATGCTCTGCCTCCGACACCGGCTTCGCATCCACGGTCACTTGCCTGACGGGATGCGACAGCATCGTCACCATCTTCCCCTGGGTGGAGGATTTCGAGAATGGTATTGCCTGCTGGTCTCAGAACTACCAGGTAGGCGATGTGGGCTGGACCACCGGACGCGGTGGCAATGCCTACGGCGGTATGTCAGGTGCTGCCACCGGCCAGTACAATGCCCGTTTCTCTGTCAATAGCTATTCGGGCTATACCACCACCCTTGTTTCGCCCATGCTCGACATCCAGAGCGACGACGAGGTGATGATGACCTTCTTCCATGCCCAGCCAGCTTGGGGCACCGACCAAGACACCCTGGCCGTCCTCTACCGTGTGCATCCCGATTCTGCTTGGCAGTATCTGGCCTCGTGGAACACCAGCATCACCAACTGGCAGGCCGACACTGTCATGCTCCCCAACACCACTTCCACCTATCAGGTAGGCTTTAAGGCCCACAGTGGTTTCGGTTTGGGCATCTTGCTCGACAGCGTGGTGGTCTACGGCTCCGAGTCCTGCACTCGTCCTGTCTTCACCAACGCCAATGTCGAGGCCACTTCCATCACCGTCACATGGAACAGCCCTGCCAGCAGTTTCGATGTGGCTGTCCGCACCCCCGACCAAGCATGGCCCGCGCCCACGCGTATCACTGCCCACACCTACACCTTCAGCAGCCTCGAACCCAACACCCGCTACGAATATCGTGTGCGGAGCATTTGTAGCGATACCGCCCTCTCCTTCTGGTCTACCAGCAACTGTGTCACCGATACGCTCCATTGCTATGTGGTGGAAGGTCTGAATGTCGTGGAGTCTGACTTCCAAGACGTTACCGTCAACTGGAATGCCGATCCCAGTGGCAACTCTGTGGCCTACGTGGTCAGCATTTCCAACAGTGCCTTCAGCAGCTCCGACACGGTGTACGGCACCACCGTCACCATCAGTGGCTTGGAACCGGGTGTCACCTATGGTGTCACCGTGCAGTCGATGTGTTCCGCCACTACCTATAGCGACTGGTGCGAGACCGTAAACTTCACCACCCCTGTCTGTACCCCGGTCTCTAATGTCACTGTCAGCGACATTACTGCCCATTCCGCTGTTGTCGACTGGACTGTCAATGGCGAGGAGTCCACTTGGGAGATTTCCTACGGTTACCAAGGATTCACCCAAGGCGGCGGCACCACCGTCACCGTCACCTCTCATCCCTACACCATCACTGGCTTGGAAGATGAGACCGACTACGATGTCTACATCAGGGCGGCATGCACCGAAGAGGTGAGCAGCATCTGGTCTACACAGTTCTCCTTCAGTACTCCTCGGGCCGTCGGCATAGCCGATGTTGTAGATGGGTTTGCCTACAGCATCTATCCTAACCCCACCAGCGAAGCCACTACCATCTCGGTCAGCGGTGTCGAGGGCAAGGTCCAGGTTTCTGTGGTCGACATCAATGGCCGCATGGTCAGTAGCGAGGTTATGGAATGCGCCGGCGACTGCAACAAGGAAATGCAGGTCGAAGGATTGTCACAAGGCACCTACTTTGTCCACATCACGAGCAACGAAATCAGCGTGGTCCGCAAATTAGTGGTCCGCTAGGCTCTTTCATTGCCGTTTTTATCACAAGGAGATACCCCTATGTCGGGTGTCTCCTTTTTTTCTTTGTTGATTGCGAAAAAAAATGTATTTTTGCATCCAATTATCAATACACTTCATACAGTCTCTATGTATTATTATAAACACCTTTGCACGAATCTAACGGTTTTATTTTATGGGTCTTCATGCTAACAAAGAACGAAAAAGATGTTTTATAGAAATCACCCCGGGGTATTTATACGGTACTCAGTGGAGCCACGGTGCTGTGACTGGTAATCGATACGCCTCAGGCGCCTCGGAGAGAACGGACCTCCTGTATAAGCCAATCGCGGACAATCATATTTAATTATGGGAACATCTAAAAATACGAAAAAAACAAATAATAAAAGATAGTAAATAATGATTATTGACTGGTTCATAAGTTAATAGGTCCTTAATTCTTGATTAACTGAACTTGCATTATATTTAAAACAGATTCTTATCAACGTATCCTTTACACATAATATTCATGCGCAGTATACGATTATTCTTTTTATTACTCCTGCTCTTGTGGCCCACGCAGCACCTGCTGGCTTGGGGCAAGACGGGCCATCGCGTCATCGCCCAAGTGGCCTACGACAATCTCACCCCTCGTGCGCGCCGACAGGTCGACCGCATCCTCGGCAAACACGGCATAGTGTATTATTCCAACTGGGCCGACGAGATTAAAAGCGACACTATCTATCCCGACAGCTACGACTGGCATTACCAGGACTTCGACCCCGGCCTCTCCGACTCGGCCCTCGTCGCCAGCCTCACCCACTACCCTCAGGAAGGTGGCAACCTCTTCAGGGCCATGGACAGCCTGGTGGCTCTCCTGCACAACGACCCTTCCAATGCCGATGCGCTGCGCTTTGTCGTCCACCTCATGGGCGACCGCTTCTGCCCCATGCACACCGCCCACCTCGACGACCTTGGAGGCAACAGGGTCTTTCTGCAGTGGTTTAAGCAGCCCTACAACCTCCACCGTATCTGGGACGATGGTCTCATCGAGGCCTCCCGCTACAGCTATAGCGAGTATGCCGAATACCTTCAAGACCACTTCGCCGACCAAGCCAAGGCCATCCGCCAGATGTCGGATGCCGACCTCCTGCGCCATAACTACGCCCTCACCAACGAGATATACGACTACTATGCCGACTGGGACGGCAACTGTTGGCACTACCTCTATCACTTCACCCCCAAGATGGAGTGGCAGCTCTATGCCAGCGGCATCCGCCTGGCTATGTTGCTTAACGATATTTACGGCTGACGATGAATAGGTTATTGCTCCTGCTAACGATGGCGATGTCGGCTTGCGCCATTTCTGCCCAGTCACTGCCTAGGGCTGCGGTGCTTGATTCCGGCCTGCTCTACCGGCAGGCCCAGTTCCCCTCCTGCCATGCCGCCACCCTCTGTCAGACCGCTGAGGGCGACTTGGTCGTGGCCTTCTTCGGTGGCTCCTACGAGGGCAATAAGGATGTCTGCATTTGGTCCTGCCGCAAGGACAAGACGGCGCAGGCGTGGAGCCAGCCCCAGCGCATTGCCACGGGATGGGTGGACTCCGCCACGCAGCACCCTTGTTGGAATCCCGTGCTCTGCCGTGTGCCGGGCCAGAAAGGCGAGCTGATGCTCTTCTATAAGACGGGAGTCTATATCCCCGAATGGGTGGGCCATACCATGCGTTCGTCCGACGGTGGCCGCACATGGTCCGAACCCCAGACCCTCCCCAAAGGGTTGCTCGGGGCCATCAAGAACAAACCCCTCTCATTGGGCCGGCGGATGATAGCTCCGTCGAGCGACGAGCCCGACTGGCAGCCTCATTTCGAGATTTCCATCAATCGCGGACTCCGTTGGCATCGGGTGGAGGTGCCGCGCGACACCACCATCAAGGCCATTCAGCCCGCCATCCTTACGTTGCCTGGCGACACCCTCCTGGCCTTGATGCGTACCAAAAATGGTTTCCTAGCCGAGACCTACAGTACCGACAAAGGACTCCATTGGACCCCCATGCGCCTCACCGCTATCCCCAACAACAACTCCGGCATCGATGCCATGACCCTCTCCTCGGGATTGCATGCCATGGTCTACACCCCGCGAGGTCTCACCCCCGGCAGCCAGTTTGGCCCCCGCACCCCGTTGGTGCTGGCCCTCTCCGCCGATGGCCGCCAGTGGCATGATGTGCTCACCCTCGAAGACGGCGACGGCGAGTACTCCTATCCCAGCATCATCCAGGCCGACGATGGTACGTTGCACATCGTCTACACCTACCGCCGCACCCACATCAAGCACGTCCACGTCCAGCTGTCAGCCAATAACTAGCAACCTCATGTAACTGCTGTGTGGCTTGGGGAATTACATATTCCGCCACAACGGAAGGCCATGTGCCACCCAGCAACGAGACATCCTTTGTTGTTGGGCAGGATTTGCAATCCTGCCCAATTGAGTATAAGGATTTGCAATCCGCATGAGAGATTCCTTTGCCGTTGGGCAGGATTTGCAATCCTGCCCAATTGAGTATAAGGATTTACAATCCGCATGAAAGATTCCTTTGCCGTTGGGCAGGATTTGCAATCCTGCCCAATTGAATATCAGGATTTTCAATCCGCCACAATATTTTCCATAAAGAAACACCTGTTGGTCATGTTTCACCCGGCATCGAACGAGTCACACCGTCCCCCTAGCTAATCGTAGGTGGGATGGGTTGCATGAAACCATTTTTGTCTTATTTATCGCTCAAAACTATGTCATTTATAGAAAATTGTGTATATTTGCACCATTGAAGTAGAAATAATATATATTAACTAAATACAACGAAACGAAACAGATAGAATAGTACAACAAAAATATCACATATTGTAAAAGCATTTCGCTTATCTTTGTAACTCTTGAAATCTCGACAATTCCAAGACTATGTTCTAGAAAGCAGAAATGCTCACGAATCTAATCGTGGGCTTTCTAATAACGTATTACAGGTAGTCGAGAACCTCAAGAGTTAATCAGAAGTTCACGATTACTTTTTTATGTTTCTATAGAAGGCTACTATGATGAGGATCAAGTTTTTTATTATTGTCTTGCTACTTGCTATGTGTGGTGGGGCCATGGCGCAATGCTACCAGCCCACCATCATAGCAGCGCGTGAAGCCGAAAACAGCGGCAACTACCAGCGGGCAGCCACGCTGTACAAGGAGGCACAGGGTTGCTATGATGGCACCAGCCAGCAGAAGGCAGCGGCCAAGACCGCCGAGGCGCGTTGCCGCAAAGCCTTAGAACCAAAGCCATCCAAACCCACAGAACCGTCCATCACCCCACCGCAAAAAGTGAGCGTGTCGCATTATAGCAGTGGTTCCAACGAGGTGTTCACTGTTGGGAATGTTACGTTCAAAATGGTGTGGGTAGAGGGAGGCACCTTCACCATGGGCTGCACCCCGGAGCAAGGCGACGACTGCTGGAGTGTTGAGTCGCCGGCCCACAGCGTCACCCTTGACGGCTACTACATCGGCGAGACCGAAGTGACGCAGGCCCTGTGGACGGCGGTGATGGGTAGCAACCCGAGCTATCATAAAGGCAACAACCTGCCGGTGGAGCAAGTCTCTTGGGTCGATGCACAAGATTTCATCAAGAGACTGAGCCAGCTGACGGGCTGCACCTTCAGCCTGCCCACGGAGGCGGAGTGGGAGTATGCCGCACGCGGCGGCAGCAAGAGCCGTGGCTACAAGTACGCCGGCAGCAACGGCATCGATGCGGTGGCATGGTACACTGACAATAGTGGCAGCAGCACCCATCCCTTGGCGCAGAAAGCTGCCAACGAGCTGGGTTTGTACGACATGAGCGGCAACGTGTGGGAGTGGTGCTCGGACTGGTATGGCGGCTACAGCAGTGGTACGCAGCGCAATCCTACGGGACCGGGTTCCGGCTCTGGCCGGGTGCTCCGTGGCGGTAGCTGGTTCAACTACGCGGGGTACTGCCGCGTCTCCTATCGCTACCGCAGCAACCCCGCCGACCGCGGCTACTTCGGCTTCCGCCTGGTCTTCCGTCCCTAGTTTACCACAAAATGCTAAGATAGGTGAGGCGGAGGCCTGTGGAGTGGAGCAGCGGGCGGAGGGACGACGCCCGCAGCGCAACGCAATGGGCCTCCGCCGTAAAAAAATGATTACATAAGATAACCTCTAGAAATGCCCTGAAAGGGCTTGAACATATCTAGCCAAACGGCAACGCCTTGGGTAAATGAGTGGGTTACAAGTGACGCCCTGTAAAGGTAAAACATAAAACACACGATTTTTAGTGCTCACCATAAGTCAGTAACCTCAATTAAAGTGCATGTTTTTTTACACGAATGACCATGAATTAGCCATTAATTATCATTAATGGTCAATTATATGACAATTATATGTAAAATATAGTCGAGCAATTACTTATCAAATTCGTTTCATTCATTCCCATGGAGGCATGACGATTCCAATCCCCCTTTCCACTAACTTTATCGAGGCTGAATCTTAGTATCGCCGTACAAACACAGCGCAGTGCGTTGTCAGAATATACCCACACTCGACCTCAACTGGTTACCTTCTCTCTTTTATGATGAGAAAACAGCGCACCTAGGCTTTCGCCTGGGTGCGCCGTTGGTTGGCGTGGTGATTGTTTTTGTTCTGTGGGGTACTTTACGCTGGTAGATGGTGACCGAGAAGTAGACTCTCCACAGGGTGGGATGAGATTAGGCTGGATGGGCAACCCTGCCCATCTGATTATTGGGAGGTGCCATCCGCCACGCCATGTGGGGCGGGGCTGCTAAGTACATCAGATGTCTGTCTCCACAAGGCACTCGTCCAAGGCCTTGGTGATGGCGGCTTTGTCCATCTTCTGGCCGATGAAGACGATTTTTTCCATGCGGTCGCCGTATTGGTCGTCCCAGTCGTGGGCCAGACCAGGGTCGGTGTCAAGCATGTAGTCGAGCTGGTCCTGCGGCATGGTGGCATACCACTGGCCCGCCTCTTTGAGGCCTACCTGTACGCCGGCTTGCTCGAAAAGGTATGACATGTCGGTGTCGTGAGAGAAATAGCAGATGCCTTTGGCACGGATGACGGTCTTGGGCCAATGCTCGCTGACGAAACGGTCGAATTTGTCGATGTCGAAGGCCTGCCGGCGATAGTAGACGAAGGTGCCGATGCCGTATTCCTCCACTTCGCCGCCTTCGTGGTGGTGATGATGGTGGTGATGGCCATGGTCGTCATCGTGGTCGTCTTCTTCTTCCTCTTCGTCGTGATGGTGGTGATGGTGCTCGTGCTCATCTTCATCATCGTCGTCGTGGTGGTGGTGATGCTCGTGCTCATCCTCCTCGTCTTCGTCGTGGTGATGGTGGGGGTGTTTGGCTTCCTCGTCTTCTTCGGGAGTGGTGAGACGCTCCAGTTGGCGCACCCATCCGGCAGAACCCGAGGCACGGTCGTAGTTGAAGAAATGGGTGTCGAGGATTTCGTCAAGGTCGATGTCGGCATAGTCGGTCTCGATGATTTGCACACCGGGGTTGAGCTGCATGATGATCTGGCGCAGGCGGTCGACATCCTTGCGCTGGACCTCGGAGATCTTGTTGAGCATGACGATGTTGCAGAACTCTACCTGCTGGATGATGAGGTTTTCGATGTCCTCCTCGCCGATGGCGGAGCCAAGCAGTTTGTCGCCGTTGGCAAACTCGCTCTGCATGCGCAGGGCATCAACGACGGTGACTACGCAGTCCAGCCGCGGGATGCCGTACATGGTGTATTTGGCCTCCATGCGGGGGATGGAGCAGATGGTGCGTGCGATGGGTTCGGGCTCGCAGATGCCGCTGGCCTCGATGACGATGTAGTCGAAGGTGCCGCGCTGCATGATCTCGGTCAGCTGTTCGATGAGGTCCATTTTCAGCGTGCAGCAGATGCATCCGTTCTGCAGGGCCACCAGGCTCTCGTCTTTCTTGCCCACCACGCCGCCTTGCTGGATGAGGGAGGCATCGATGTTCACCTCGCCGATGTCGTTGACGATGACGGCAAATTTGATTCCTTTTTTGTTGCTGAGAATGTGGTTGACCAATGTGGTCTTGCCGCTGCCCAGATAGCCTGTCAGCAGCAGCACGGGGGTGTTATGATATTCGAATTTAGGCATGATGATTATTTTTTATTTTTCTGGTTGCAATAACGGCATTTGTTGTCTATTTATTATTTCGTGCCGCAAAAAATGGTGGTTCAACCAATCGTATGTTGGCGATGCCTGTAGGCGTTGCCTACAGCTATATCTGTTCCTCCCCTCCAGGGCGACTTGGTTCACCTTATTTTCTGATTGTTGATAGGCACATGGCATAAAAAAAGAAGCCCGAAGGCTTCTTTTTTTGTATAGGGGTGTATGCAGGTGCGCATCAGCGTGTCCGGACAATCTTGCAGGCGGTGTTTTCGATGCGGAGCATATAGACACCTTCGGGAAGTCTGGAGAAGTCGATGACATTGGCACCTTGCTGGAGGCGGTAGTTGCCTAGGCGTCGGCCCGTGAGGTCGAACAGCTGGGCATCGGCAGCCTTGGAGACAGACACGTTCACACGGTCGGCAGTGGGGTTGGGCCACACAGACTGGATGGTCACCTCGTTCTCTTGGATGCCGATGGGCTGAGGCGCC
>Ga0247608_10002889_pt1 | contig 20708 bp, 22 predicted proteins | sample 176DNAGHGlowgp2_FD_193490 | JGI IMG/M metagenome (GOLD analysis project Ga0247608, IMG submission 193490) | Sheep rumen microbial communities from Palmerston North, Manawatu-Wanganui, New Zealand - 1766 DNA GHGlow gp2 | ecosystem: Host-associated > Mammals > Digestive system > Stomach > Rumen ...
ACAAAAGAAGTATATTTGCATTGTTCTCGCTGAAGAGAATGCGTTCACTTATGGTTTTGAGGTACGCTAATCGGGTCTGGATTTGAGGTGTCGAATCGGCATTCTAGGGCATTCTGAGGCATTTTAGACCCGAATAAACGGACGCATAACCAGACGCAAAACATGAAAATCGGCCTTGTACGCTATCAGAGGCATACTACTCGATTTTTGGAACGAGGAAGAGTATTAGGCCATTAGACTACTGAAAATAAGCAATTTACATCCATCGGGTACGATTTGCACGAATCGTGCCCGATGGCTTTTTAAGGCATTCTAGGGCATACTGAAGAACTATAAGTGAACGCATAACTGAACGCAAAAAAGACGCATTTTTGCAAAGGGAATAGTAACCTAAAATGTGTTCATTTATGGCTAAAGTAAAACCACCCGTTCCGGTAGGAAAGTTTTTCCTTCCAACACGAACAAACGCGAAAGGCGAAGCAACAATCTATCTCAAGTATCATCTTGACGGTTACCTCAAGCGCTCCACGGGAATCAACATTCTCCCGAGCGCTTGGGACGAAGCTAAATGTTGTGTTAAAGCCTCTTACCCGCAAGCTGCCCTGATCAACCTTGAACTTGATCGATTCAAGTCTGGGATTGACCAGAAGTTGGTTGATTATGAAGGAGAGATTACCAGAAGCGTGTTGAGTTTCATATTAAACGGCGGAGACCCTACTGATGCGGGCGACCTTCCCGACGAATCACCCACACAAGTTGCGAACAAGAAAACGGACTTTATCGATTATGCAAAATGTGTTAACGATCTAAACTATGGAAAAAAGGAGTATGGGTACTCTCTCTGGTACAACAAGCAAAAACTGATTGAGCAATTCGAAACCTTCCTGGTGCATTATAGGAAGACGCCACACATTTCCTTAAAGGATCTACGGCAGGATATCTTCGACGACCTCGAGAGATATGACTACGTAGAGGAAGATGCCAACGAGGTCACGGAGGAACTAATCCCCTTCATCGAGACCTTTATCAAGTATTACTCTTACGAAATGATCTGATTCCTCGGATTAATTTTGAGCCCCACCTCCTTCACGGAAGTGGGGCTCAAAACTATTATTCATCGTAGTAATGCCAGTACTCCTCCGGCATCTCCTCAATAATCAGATGTACATTCGATACGCCTTCCGCCTCCTGCTGCGCCTTATAGGCTTCCAAATACTCCGGGAGCACATACAGGCGGCAATACTCATCCGGATATCTCAAATCGGCCACCATCATCCCAAGCGTTTCAATCTTCGGCGAGAAACAGAAAATGTCCAGTTCTGTCTGGCACAGGTCATCTACTACTTCCACCGTCGGAGGAAGGAACAGTTTCTTTAGATTACTACCACCGATACTCTCCCCGACCTTCTTCACACCGATAGGAAGAGCAAGCTCCTTCAGTTCAGGCGTGTCCGGACTTAGGAAGTACGCAGGGAACTCCTCCAAATGCCTCACCTTGGAAAAGTCGAGTTTACGTAAAAAAAAGTAGTATCCGTTCATTTGCCCCAATTTTCGCAGCTCACGCGGGAAGACTATCTCTTCCAAACTTGTACCTTCGAATGCGTCATTACCAATCTCTTCGACGGTATCGGGAACAACGATTGACTTGAGCCCCTTGCGTCCCTGGAAGGCGCCGTCCTCAATGACTCTCAGCGAAGAGGGAAAAATAATGGTTTCCTGTTCCATGATTTGTTCAGTTCTGTGTTTCTATTATGTTATACCGGTCCTTCTTCGTTTTCTTTCAGAGATTCCGGGGCAAGCCAGGAATGACGAATAGATCCCCGATCGGGGGATGACGTCACCGCCTAGCGTACTTCTGCGCCACGAACTCTCCCCGCTCGGCGAGCCAGACGCTCTGACGTCACCCTTGATTGGAGGCTCTGGTAAGGCCCCGCGAGACGTAATGGCGTTATCCCAAGACAAAAGTAACTTTTTCTCCGAGTTTTGAAATAGCGCAAGGCTATCAGCGTATGATTTTTCTTTCACCTGCAAGAAAAAAACAATCCGGCAGTATATGTTGATGTATCGGCAAGCACCAGCGAGAAATCTTTTTCAAGAAAGTGTGAAAGAAATCGGAAGACCGACAGTATGTATTCATACTAAACACGAAAACTATGACCAAACTGAAGAAAAGCATTCCTTCTGAATCCGAGTGCCGCCTCCAGCAGATTGCGGCCGGAGCTAGTGTAACCACTATCTATAAGGGCGAAAGCCGCCCCTGGTTCGACCTCGTGGACGAGAGCCAGATTGAGAAGGCTATCGCCCAAGACCCGCCTTCCGCTATGGCTTCGAGTCGGTGGACGTTATCCAGTTCGACGCGGGCGTACGGGTGGTCCAGAACCTCAGGAAGGTGATGCGGGACGTGCTGGCCATCGGCCGGGGCGGCACCAGCTTCCAGGAGTCCATCGAGTATGCGCACGAGAACGGCTATGCGCCGGAGCCGATGATTCCGGACAACATGCGCTGCAAGATTATCTGGGTGTGCCAGGACAAGAGCTGCTATGAGCAGCATCATCACTGGATGGAGAAGTCGGGGCGGGTGTGTACCATTGAACTGAGTTGAAAATGAACATTGACAATATGACTGAGGAGCAGGTCCTCGAACGGGTAGCCCGGAGCATTCCCGGCTATCTGTCGGGTCTCCGGGAGTATCACCGGGACTTCGATCCGGCGAAATGCGTGGAGGCGCAGGTTTTAGAACTGAAGGAGCTCTACAAGGAGAGCCGGGGCCTGGGCCCCTACGGGACGTTTACCATCCGGGACCTGCATAAGCTGGATGCCCTGATCGGGCATTTCACACCCCTGATGCAGGGGCAGGCACGGGTGGCCGGGCAGGCCTACCGGAAGGAGCAGATTGTCTGGATGATTAACGGCAGCACGGCCCAGGCACTGCTGGTGCCGGCCTTCGAGCAGGCGGGACTGACTGCGGAGGTAACCCTGCAGCGCTACCGGGCCAAGGTCACGGTTGGGCTGGGCGGTCGCTCTGTGCGGTTTTATGTGGGGTTCAAGGCCCTGGCCCGAGAAGGGACGGTGGAGGATCTGGTGAAGGCTGTGCTAGACCTTAAGGATGCACTGTGCCGGATTGGCGGAGATATAAAAATCAGCAGGTAAGATGGGAATTTTCAATAAGAAACCGTGTCCTTTTCCTTTGACGGACGAGGAGTTCATCCGCGAGACCCTGAAGGCCGCGAATGTCTATGCGAAGCAGCATCCGGACGACACGTTCAATGTCAACGACTGCGTGGACTGGGTCTTGATGAACATGGAGCCCACCTGGCGCAACGTGCGCCTGCTCGCTGCATACGACGGGTTTTCGCCCCTGGACGAGAAAGAGCTGCGGGCGCTGGAGGACCGCGTCCGGCCAGAGTTGCGCGCCCGCGCTTACAATAAGGCCATGGAGTGCCTCAAGGGCCGCAAGGTCGGGCAAATCAACCGCGCCACGGCCGAGGCCGTTATTTCATATGAGCTGCGTCAGCGAGGGTGCGAGTTCTTCTATCAGTTCCAGGCACACCGCGTCAAGGTTTCCATCCGGGTAGGCGAAAACGGCGCCATGGCTTTCTTCGTCCGCTTCAAGGATATCCAGGAGGGGCGTCTGACGGGTATTCTGGACACTGCTGCAGGTATCGCAAAGCAGATTAATCAGTCGGGATTGAATATCAGTATCTCAACAGGATGGAAAAATTTTGCAGGATGGCAGATATAGAGTTCATCTATGCGGTGATTGCCACGGCCGTCAAGGAGACGGTCGAGTTTGAGGAACGTTATTGGAGCAGGTGCCGGATAAGGCAATTGTCCCCGCCCTTAAGAAAGCAGTCCAGTATGTTTCCGTTATTCAATACAATCTTTCCTTCAGGATGACGCACATCCTTTTCTTCCGTCTTGATAATCATGGTATCAGTTGTTTGGTTTCCGTCTATATATACTACGCGTGGGCATATTCCTTTCGTCACTTTTCTGCGTAAGAATTCAGAGCAGGTCGAGTATATATCTCCAGAAACCACAAAACGAACGACTATGATACTGAATATCCTGATGATGCTGTTGGGGCTGTCTACTATTATATACTCCTTCTTTGAGATTCGAGTGTGGGGCTCCTTGTATTTTGCCAGAGACTATTACTGCATAGAGCGCCTGCGCAAGCAGACTAAGCTCACGGACCTTGTGAGCTGTATGCACAATGTGGCCAAATGTATGTTCGGCATAGTGCTGGTGGTGGCCGGATTGAAAAGGTGGATCCCGGAGGAAAACTTGAGCTTGGTGCGAAGGATTGTGGTAGTGAGCTTTGCTCTTATGATAGTAGACGTACTGGTGCTGGAAGGTACTACCAGGGCAAAAAGTTTGAGGGAGTTGCGTGTTTCTATCCAAGAACAATGGCACAATGTGAAACGCTTCGGTCCGGAGCATGATCACGAAGTGAACCTATATAGAGGAACCGTGCGCGTAACGCAGGATTACCCAAAGCATATCATCGTTATGGGTATATGCATGATACTTTTGCAGATTTTTTTCATTTAGCGTGAAAGAAATTGAACAGGTCCCGGTATAAGTAAAGAACAAACGAAGAAAACGAATATGAAGAAGAACAGTATGCTCGGTAAGGACGGACTTACTATTACAAGTGCCAATCATTTGGCAAACATTGCAAAGGAGATGTACGAGGCTTTGGTCTCAAAGCTTGAATCTCTGAAGTTCTACTCGAGAGACTATATGCTGGCTATTGCAGGCAAGACTTTCAGAGTAGAGAACGAGTCGGAGAAATCTGAACTTAGTACTCTTGCTTCCGGTCTCAAGGAGATCGGAGCTCTCAAATCTCTGATTGCCTTCTTGAGAGAGGGTATCAAAGCAAAAAATGAAATGAGTTCTGACGCTGCTTTTGAAGAGCACGTTGAAGAGCTTATCAAGTCTGGTCGTGAAGACCTTAAAAAGCCTCAAGCTAAGAAGGAAGTTGCTTTTGAGGAGGAGTTCTCAAAGCTCACTACTGAGCAAAAGGCAAGATACTATGCCCTTGAGGCGAAATGTGCTACTGTCGGTTCTTTCATTCACCCTGAAGGTGCATTTGCTAAAGCAAGAAAGGATTTCTTAGAACATACTAAAGACCCTATCAAGGTGGTCGGGAAAGGTCAGGAAGCTGAAATCAATACTTTTATCAGCAGCTTTACTGCTGAAGAGATTGACTCTGTGTTCTTTGAACTCCAGAAGGAGTATAGGAACTATCAAGCTGAGTTCAATAAGCTTAAGGCTGAAGTAGAAGAGAAAGTGGCTGAAGCTAATAAGCAGATAGCGAATGAAAATCTCGCTTCTATGAAGCTGTGGGTCGATACACGAAAGGTCGAAAGAACTCTGTATGATGCAGAAGTGAAGGCTCTCAAAGTAGTCATTCCTCAGAATCTGAGGGAAGTGTATGAAAAGGTGAATGCCGTTGCTAATGCTAAGTAGCATGGCATAACCTCTGGAATCGTTCTTTGAAAATATTGTCCAGGGCAGAGGCCCCTTATTTTAGGGACTGATGCTCGAATATGGGTAGCGGAAGGGAGAACCAACGACACCGGTCCACACATAAACAAGGCGAAGCGCGGATCATTCCAAGCTGAGCCAGATGTGTAAACTCCTTTCCGGAAGGCAAAGCACCGAAATATACCAGTATTTCAAAGCGGTCGCGAGCCGGGTGGTTAAGCTTGGCAGCAGTCCCCTTCAGGGGCGCCACACCCAGACCGCTTCAACAAAAACAGGCAGTCTTTGCTATCGCATTTGCTTTTGAGTCTTCCGGGTTATAGTCCTGGGTCTTGTCTTCATTCCCGGATGCTATCCATAGGTCAATATCTATTTCGGCCGGGTTGTCCAACCAATGGAGCCCGGCCTTTTTATCAGATATAAAACAAACTATGCCGATTACTCAAAGAATATGTGAAGCAAGTGATGCCCTTCTTATGATAAAGGAAGGTTGTCTGGTTGATTATGTCATATCTTGGGGAGACATTCTTCCCAAAGTCAATCTCAAGGAAAGGATTATTGAAATCAACAAAGGGCTGGGCTGTGGGCTATCTGAAGCCTTTAAGATATACCAGGCAGAGCAAACCTCCCAAGAGAGGTTCCTGGAAATCGGAGATAAGATTACACTGGTTAATCGTAAGGGTAATTGGGAACTATATCTGAAACATGAAGGATTCTGGATTAGATCCGCCAGATTAGCAACTAGTCTGGACTCTCTTTGCACTGAGAGTAGTATGTTCCAACCTATCTCCTTTAATATGCTGTGCTCTGAAAGTGAGATTAGAAGAGCTACTGATATTGCGAAATTCTATAGGATGATATCCTATCGGCATGTGTTCTATGGTTCCCCCTATCGGTTTGGGAATAACGAGATTTGGAAACATGCTGGAGATGGAACTGGGAATGTTTGCATTTATGGAAGGACTCCCAAAGAGATGCTGATTCATGTTGATCGAATAGAGGAACATATCAAAGAGTATAAAGCTGCTCAAAAGATTGGGTATGGCGTATTCTAGCGGAATGCAAGATTATCATTCCAGGGCGGTAATCTATATTAGACAAACACATAGACAACATGGCGAATAACAGAGTACCTAGTGATTGGCGCGTATGCGCGACATGCTCCTGCTGGTGCGGGCGCACTTCAGCCGACTTCTGGCACAAGTGGGTTGATTTCGACAATAGTGAAAGGGCTCGCTGCGCAGGCGGCGGATTCAACGGCTGCTCCATGCAGGGCCTGGCTTCCTGCTCACAATGGGATCAACGATTCAAGTAGGCGGGAATATGCTTGGAGCTATCGTCGGTGATATCGTAGGATCTCCTTACGAATTCCACAACATCAAACGAACGGATTTCCCGTTTCTGACGAAATACAATCGTTTCACAGATGACTCTGTCATGACACTTGCCAACGCAAAGTGGCTGACGGAGGACCCAAGTCATTCTCCGGAGCACCTGGTGAAATGCATGCGCGAACTGGGACGTTCGGCGAAAGGTGTGGGCTACGGTTCGTCTTTCCTGCGCTGGCTTTATCTTCCGGACGAGCTGGCGTTACCATACAACAGTTGGGGTAATGGTGCTGGGATGCGTGTGAGCCCGGTAGGAATGTATGCGAAGACACTTGAGGAGTGCCTGGCTCTTGCAAAGATAAGTGCAGAAGTGACCCACAATCATCCTGAAGGCATTAAAGGCGCACAGGCCATTGCTACATGCGTATTCCTGGCCAGGACAAGCAAAGATGTTTTCTCGGAAGATACGAAATCCAGCATCAAGGAGTACGTGGAGAAAACCTTCGGATACAATCTGGACTTCACTCTAAACGAAATCCGGCCAAGCTACACCTTTGATGTCTCTTGCCAAGGGAGCTGCCCACACGCGATTCGTGCCTACCTGGAAGGGAAGGACTTCGAGGACGCCGTTCGTCTGGCCGTATCCATCGGCGGCGATTCTGACACAATCGCCTGCATGACTGGCGCCATTGCCGGGGCAAAAGGCAACATCCCGGAAGCGTATGCCAAGAGTGCTTATCAGATACTCAAACCATCCCTTCGAGCGGTGCTTGACGAGTTCGAAAAAACGCTCTCTGAACGCTCTCTTTGATGAGCGCAATTTTGAAAACTCGTACGAAAGAAGTATATTTGCGTTAATCCAGCAAGGGATAGCGTTCCAGTTCACTTTTGACGAACGGGTATGCGGTTAGAAAAGGCCATGGAGGCCCCTCAGAAATGAATTTTGAGGACATTTATGGACATGTATGGCCGAATAAACGGACGCAAAACCGGACGCATTTTAAGAAAACACGCCCTGTACGCATTGAGAGGCATACTACTCTGTTTTTTTAACGAAGAGGATATTAAGAGTTTTTTGAGTAAAACATACTTGATTATCAAGTAGTTATGAAAAAGCCGTGGGTGGTGCCACGGCTTTTTTGTGCACAAAAATGGGGCAAAAATGGGCCATTTTTGGCGGCTTACTTCCCAGTACACTATCCAAGATTTTGCATTTTCCTCCTAAAAAGGTAATAGTATATGGCAAAACAAAAGGCACTGATCATATTCTGGTTAGTCCAAAGGTGTGCCTTGCGCAATGGATGTGGAGTTTGAAGGGAAGAAACCACTCACGCGGTCACATCAATGGAATGCCCAAATATTTGTCCCTTTGAAGTGATTAAAGTCCTCCGCAAGATCGGGGTCACCTTGGGCGACTGCCTTTTCACACGCAGAAAGGAGTTTCTTAAAATCTTCAGGATTCATCCCGGAACACAACTCATCTCTAATAAAACTAATAGTGTTAGGGCTCAACTGTAAAGCCTGTAAAAAGCAATCTATCGCCAAATCGAAACGCCTCGTAGCCAACCAATGAGCTCCTCTGATAGACAAAGCATATGCTCCCTGCTCAGCATTCCCTTTCTCTTCGACCAACTTCAAATCTTGCAAAGACCGGAACTCTCGCCTGGACACGTCTATGGGGCCGGGACCAAAGCCTCGTATGTTCAAGTTCAGCTGGGCGGCAAGAGTAGCGGATTCAAGGACAAATCCCGGATAGACGCCATCCTCGCCCGGATCGAAGCCATCGACAACTGCTTGATAACAGTCTGCCGCATCTCGGAGAGCATAATCCGGTTCATTCAATAAATGACGGCCAAGCAATCCGGCATTTGGATGATAGAAATACTCGCGAGGACGGAACTCGGGATCCTCCAGAATCTTCGCTGCATAATAGGAGCCCCAAAGATACCCCGAATCCCTACCATAATCGCTACCAAGTCGTTTCACTCCCAACGTGCATCCCTCTCCATCTATGTTGAAATAAACCATCCGGGCGAATTGGACTTTTGCCCAGGAGCAGCCATTTTCTGCCGATTTATGCAAAGCCAGCATAACCCTGCCGAGGCCCTCCGGATAGTTCTCGGAAATTCCGTTATAATAATTGACAAGAGCATCCACCAAGTCAGCAGAAGCATCGCTGTCATCGATTGCTTTTTCAATGACTGAATTAACCAGTCTCTCAAGTTCTTTATCCAGTCCTTTCAGTTTATTATATCTCGGAAACATCAACCACAAGACTTGCATTCAATAGGTCGGAGACCTCAGAAAGAATCTTCTTCATTCTATTCGCATCGAAACTGTGATAGACGTACCAACCATCTATTAATGATGTGCGACCTGGGTCCTTATTGACTCTTTCTACCAGCAGAATTTCTCGCTTATTCCTTGCCATATATCCTGTTGCATTCACTCGTTCCAATCCAAGACGGGAGAGGGTCGAAGTGAAGGTGTCGGTAGGCTTCTTTTCTTGAATAACGTTCCCATCAGGGAACATAACTTTGATTTGCAAATAATTACGAGTGCCCGAATCGCATTTTACTTTAAGCCCGGCATCCAGTTGCTCGGAGAGTTCGTCTAGAATAGCCGCAATCTTCTGAACTCCGAAACTTCTGTAAATGTACCAATCACCCTTATGAGTCGTGCGGTCAGGAGCCTCATTGGTTTTCCCCACCAGCAGAATACCACGTTTGGCATTAGCCAAATACCCGGTCTCATTTACCTTCTCCAACCCCAGTCTGCATAGGACCGAGATGAAAGTGTCGGTGGGCTTTTTTTCTTCAATACTGATCCCATCAGGGAATGTAACCTTGAGTTTGGATGTGTTCCTTTGCATGGTGTTAACTATAGACTTAAACATTCTAAATCTTTGTAAAGATAGCAATTTAATATGGAATATAATTGAAATAAGAAGTGAGTTCGTAGATGCTATTGAAGTGACTGAAGTCTATCATAAATCCCAAGTTTCAAGGTTTCTTATTACTTATACCTTAAACTTGGGGTTTTCTTTCAGAAAAGTCCAGACTTTTTCAATTATTTCTCAAGAAGTTACGCCGTTTCTATGGACAACAGGTATATAGTTCCCCGAAAAAGGCACTGACCAATTTCCATCACCTAGATGGCTCCCTTTAAATAATTAGGGAACGATATGTTGGCTAAGGTGTTCCCTTTAACTCAGTCATCACAAAAAAAGACTATTTGTAAAGTTTGGAGAATAGCGTAAGTACTGTAACAGAATTCGGCTCATAATTTTCCAAAAGGATACCACACGCCTCTTTTATCGTCTGCCCTCTACTAATAGAATCATCTATCAAGAGTACATCTTTTCCATCAATAGATTTTGAATATCTCGCCACAGCATCACTTGTCAATTTCAATGTATTGGTGAGTATGTCTCTCATCCGTGAATCTCTAACGAAGTGTCTTGTGAAATATCCGCTCCTCTCTTTATCCATCTCGTCAAGATATGTCCTAAGTTGGCGTAATGCCGCATCCATATTATTACGATAAGCTATGTGGAACGGGGAGCCCTTTTCCATTACGATATCCATCACTTCCTCTGTCGTAATTCTCGTCAGCACATCATCTACCACAAGGACATTGCTTCCTTTACCCTTTATAATATCTCCAATCATGCGATTCAAATGATTTCCGCTAGGGATGAGTACAGTGAATCCAAGAGGATGCATATTTGCAAATTTCTGTGCAATCGCATCCACCTGCTCAAGAATCGCAGCCCTATCATTTTCCGTATTGAATGACCATCCTCGTTCGCCTTTGAATGCATAAAGCAGGGGATTCCCGTCCATTGGCGAACTTCCTTTTCTTTGCAACAACGAATACACTTTGATACCTTCACCGTATTCGTTGGAAACCGTTGGGTTATTCTCTATTGAAGTATCTACATTCTCTTGATGGGACGGATTATAAGCAACGGTAAGATTATCATAATCTATATCAATCCCTTCGTTGATTAGTTTTCTTCCATCAACCTTTTCCATTATAGAGAGTACTCGTTCTATTGTTGTTTTTGTTGTTGTATTCTTCATATTTACTTTTTTTTAGTCATTCCCAATAATAAAGCTATTAGCCATCTCCCTTCCTAACCGGGAAAACAAGTAACCCTCTAGCATAAAAGCTGTTAGGTCCGGGAACTCTTCCTTTAATTCTATGACACGACGATTGAAATAGTCAATGAAGGCAGAGTATGAAGTCCAAGTTGAATTCCGATGTACTCTGAAATCGGTTGGGGTCCTAAAGATTGTATTCCTGATGTCAATCTCATTCCGTTCAGTCATTTCCGCATAAACTGCACGGCACAGCCATTGGTCACATATGATGGGGAGATAACTATAATTGGCCTGGATAGGGTGCGAAACAAAGTAATATTCAAGAATCTTAGAAAAAAACGAAGGACCAACTTGGCGGAGTGAAAAGGATCCTCCTCGTTCTAAACTCTGATAAACAATCTGAAGATTCTCTTTCGCCTCTTCAAGAGATTTGGCGTCAGATACTAGTTGTAAAGCAGCAGGGAGTCCTGGATTACCCATCCTTTCAATGCTATTCACTGAGTATGCACTTGCCGCGTGACGAGTTTTTCCTCCCCACCAAAGTGTTGAAAGATACTTCTCCGCAAATGGCAATTCGTCACCTTGCCAAATACGCACCAGGTCATCTCCAGAGAGATATATTATATTATTGTGCATATAATTGTTGGACAGGTAATTGGCCAGATATTCAACGATCGGGTGGTTATTCGAGTATTGGCGAGCGAGATCAATCCTCCCATTGATACTGTAAGGAACCCGGGTATTGTTCGGATAGACTTGATTTAATAATTGCGTAAACATATTATTTCAGTTGATTACTGCTCTGTGCCCCCATTAAAGTTGTTCCTCGTCAATCAGATGTCCGGCAAGATCGAATCTACGGATGATCTTAGGCATGTCGAACGGATCATTGACCATCGCCCGGAAGGTGGATTCCTTCTCACAATATTCGAGGACAGCATAGCCCACGGGTATGATAATGTTGCCCGACTTGTCAATGACCCCTTTTTGCGGCTTCCTCGAGCGTACAACCATCCTTTCATCGCGATCGGTCATATTTGAAACCAAATAGAGATCGCCAGTGATATGGTGAAGATGAACATGAACCGCCTCAGAGAGAACGGGGATCTCTTCACATTGTATGACAACGGACATTTTGCGCCAATCCACGATACTCCTTCCTCCAGCGTTTGCTGTCGCGTCTCTGCCCTTCACATCGGGACTGACAACCGCAAGGTCATGGACGATGTCAAAGCGATCGTACTTCGGAGCAATCACCTCCTTGCCGGACCTGTCTATATAGCCAAACAGATTCGCGAGATAGTTCCACTGGGGATCTTTCTTGCGGATGACAATTTGAGCCACACCTTCAGAGAAGGGATAAGCACCATAATATTGCGGTTCGATGACCGTCGTCCCCTCCGTGTCGATGAATCCCCATTTGTTGTTCCTTACCACGGGTGCCAGGCCCTCTTGGAAAAAAGACGCGTATTGCCAGGAAGGGGGAATCACTTCCTGGCCCGTCTTGTCCACAAAACCCCATTGCCCGTTTCTCTGGATGGCAGCGAGCCCCTCCGAAAAGTCAAAGGCATTCTCATAAATGAAGGAAGTCAACTCTTTCCCCAAGGAATCCAACAGCCCGTACTTGTCCCCCTTGCGAACCCAGCATCGGCCGTCCTTGTAATGGGCTATTTCGATGAAAGAGGATCCATACATTTTCAGACGTTCTTTATTGATGACAAAATCATAAGCAAAGGGGACGACAGTGTTTCCTCTGGTATCTATATAACCAAGTTTGCCTTTTTTAATCGCCGGAATCAGATTCTCCGTCGCCGGAGAAAGCCAGGCGTACTCAAAGGGTATAACGGTCCTGTTGTCACGATCCAGTACGCCCCAGCGGTGTTCTGAATTACGAACGTAAAACAAGCCATCGCCATAGTACAGGTACTCATACTCAAACGGGATGACGATGTCCTTCCTGATGTCAAGACACCCGACCTTCCCGTCCTTCAACTCGCAGCAATACAAATCGTCCGGAAGCCGGAACACCTTGCTCCCCGGCAGGAAATCGGGAACGGCACGAACACCGTGGGCGGATGCGACTCCGTCATCAAAAGACAATTCCGCCGGCTTTCCTGTGGCAAACGAAATGATCTGGAAATCCGGGCTCCCATGCAGCTTGGACAGATTGGCCAGATACAGGTTATCGTCGATCTCGTCAACTCTCTCAAAATTGTGCGGTGTAACCCATTGGCCGTCCTTGAATAATCCGACGCCCTCTTCTGTTTTCAGTCCATAGCAGCCGCCAGGATATTCAATTATTCCAAAACGGTTATTCCTGAAGCAGCCGTCTATTCCCCTGTCCAGAAACGTTTCCTTGACAAGGGCATTCTTTTCTATCTCGAAAAGTTGGAACTTTTTGTCTGTCATCTTCAGGACGACAAACTTTCCGAAGACCCAGGCAAACTTATAGCGGCATGGGGCGACCACTTTCCCTTTTTTGCGACTGAACAATCCGTACTTGTCCTTTTTCCTGACAACGAACAAGTCGTCCGTCAGTCTCTTCACAGATTCCGCATCGGCAGATACGGGAATCAGGCCCTCGCTTTCATCCAGATAATATCTCTTCCCTTCATATTCTATTACAAATCCATCGTACGATGTGAGTATGTCGTCGACATAGATATTAGGGAGAATGGCACCGTTTCTTCCGGCAAGACTTTTTTTACCCTCCTTTTCCAGCAGGAAATAGGGACTCTTGCCCGTGATTTTTTCATATTCGAATGGCACGATGATTCGATTATTCACGTCGATGATTCCATAACGGTCATCCATGGCGGCAACGAAGAGAGTGTCCGGACAGCTGAAAAGGGCTTCCTTCAGGAACGAGTACACGACTGGAACAGTCAGGATACCGTCCACCGACAGATAACCTTGTTTCCCGTCCTTGCATACTTGTTGCTTATCGATCTCTGAAAACACCGGTTCCTGACAGACCGTCCCGTCATCAAACATCAACCCGAACAAACCGGTAGCCTTACTCTTGATTTTCAATATTCTACTGAGTTCAATCCAATCTTTGACTTCACCTATATGCGACGGTCCTTCTATCGTGATGTCCTTGAAACGAAGCCATTCCCTCCCATTGAACAGCACGGCATCCCCGTGCGAATCAGCACCGTAAGCAACTGAACTCAGCCGATTATCGGAGAAGTGATAAAGGGCGCCGTCATCAGACATAAGCTCACCGTTCCGGAACTTGTATTTGCTTTCAAGTACGACGGAACCATCCGCTGCAAGCAACCCCATGTTTCCGTCGCACATGACGAGAATCAAGCTATCCTTCCTCCTCAATCCATAATCCACTATGTCGTACTTGCATTCCGCGACGCGATTTCCCCTGTTGTCTATGAGTCCGTACTTCCCGTCTTTCTTCACCGGGATCAATCCATCCGGCTCATTCTTCCGCCAAAACTTGAACCCCTTGTCTCCTTGGTAAAAATTACTGGAGATATGAATTACCCGGATCAGTTCTTCATCACCAAAACCTGACATCATGTCAACCCCATCGTAGATACAAGGGGACAATTCATTCAAATCCATGTCGATACAGCCATATTTCCCGTCTTTCTTCACACGGAAAACCCCTCCCCTGACAGGCGCTATTTCATCATAAGACAGATGACAGTCCCGGCCGTCGATCCTTAGGTCATATTTCCCTTCCTTCACAACAATCTGGACATTGTACTGGCCGGACAACCGGATCTTGTCATAATCACAGGGAACAAGTTCCTTTCCCCGATAGTCGACAACACCCCACTTTCCGTTCCGTTTGAGATAGAAAGGGGCCTTGCCCTCTTCACAGGACCCTTCCCAATAATCCGGATAGTTTCCTTCCCAAGGATCCGGGGAACCTTTTATGTCATCATACTCACAAGGGATGATGACATTGAGGTCTTTATCGGCAATTCCATATCTGCCCGAATTGTCGAGAACGCGCCAGCAAGAATTATAGGCCCTGGAAAGGTGGGCATAATCAAATCTGACCAGAGACTTGTCTATAAGAAAGGACTGTCCTTTCTCATTGATCACTTCGATGAATGGCTCCTTGTACCATTCGATATTATCGACTCCTTCATAAAGCCGGGTCATCCTCCCATTGTCCAAAAGATAAAGGGCTCCGTCGAATGAAAGGGCCAGGGCCTTTCCTTCCGGGAAGGCGATACATTTCTTGAAATGACTTTGCTCCATTTCGTGTTATAACTATAGTAGGTTAGCTGTTTTGCAATTTAATGCTTTTGCCTAGTTATGGGGTAAATGAGACTACCGTTGCGGGAAAATCAACAAACACCCGCTGAATAGCGAGCATCACCCCGCTGGAAGGAGTCAGCACCACGATGCAGAAGCTGATGATCTGGAACAGGATGATGCAGAGGACAGACTTTACCCTGCCCGGGCCGATGATATCCGTCTGAGAGAGGCGAATCTGTTTAATCCATGCGCAGAAGTGAAAGGAGTAAGAGAAACCGATAAGGATATCAATGATTGTCAGATAAACAGGGGTTCCCGTTGTGAAATGCCACGGAAGCATAGCCAGGGTAAAGATGGGCACGCAATAAGGAGAAAGAGTGATGGCATGGTAGCCAAACCATCCGCTGCTATATGAGACATAACTATCCGTATCGTCCACTTTGAAGCGATAAATCTTCCTGAAAAAAAGAAGCGCAAATAGCAGGTGCGTAAATTCGTGGTTGAATTTCATCAGCCAGCGGACATTGGATCGGACCCGCGGGATGATAAACAGGAGGAAGAAAGCGATGAATCCCAGTAACAGGTTCCTATGGAGAAGAACGCGGGCCTGCGTCCTGGTCTCCAGCTTGATGGTCTCAATCAGAACTCCTACAGCAATCGCGACCAATGCGGCAAGGACAAGACAGGCAAGGACGTAACCGATAACGCCCAGTATTTTCCTTATGCCTCTTTCCGGTTTCATTCCTATCGCAAATTTAACCTTTCGTTTGAAAAACTCCAACAAACTGTTTACCTTTGAGATAAGAAACACATTAGTATTCAGATGACCGACAGAGATATCATCTCGGAGATTGAGACAGGAGCGACCAGCATCCGCCAACATATCCAGCCTCTCCTCAGCGGGGTCAGGGATATCACGTTCGATGATGTGTACCAAGAAGCCTGCATCATCCTGATGGAGAATATCAAGGCGGGGAAACTGGACACCGAGGGGGAGATGAATCTGGCCGGATATCTGTACGTGATATGCAAACGTGTCGCCCTTCGGTACGCCGCAAAGAAAAGGCCGCTCAGGATTGTCGAAAAGCCGACCGGCAAGGACGAGGTGGTCATCAAGGATGAAGGCGAAGAGCGGGAATCCGGGTCGGCAGAATGGATGGAGATGGAGGAAGAAGAAGCCATGCGCTTTCTGGACCGGGTCCTGGAATCCATCCCGCCCACCTGCAAGTCCGTCCTGAAGCGCTTCTATTGGGACAAAATGTCGATGAAGGATATCGCGACCCTGACCGGCCTCAAGAATGAAGACACCGCCAAGAGCACAAAGAAAAGATGTATGGACAAGTTCAGAAGCATTGCCAAAGCCATGTTGGAGGACGACGAGAAGGCAGAAAACGCCATCCGTCGCACCATCGAACGCGCCGCCCTGCGGGATCAGTTGGACGAATGCCGCCAGTTGGAATCCGGCGCCCTGTCCAGAGCCGCCCACACGGAAGGCAGCGTCAGGCTGACGGACAAGGATATCATCGAGGGCATCAAGAACAACTCCCCCGCTGCCTGGAGGGCCCTTTTCTCAAAAACGCACGAATAATCGGATAATCCTGTTTACCTTTTTCAGATTACTGCATTAGTAAGCAAACAACAATCAAAACAAATGCAGTTATGAAAAAGATTATTGCTTCCATTATCGCTTTGCTTGCTGTCGCTTGCATCGCCGCTGGCCTCCGCGCCGCCACCGCTGAAACCACCACCGACCTTTCCCACGTGAAGGTGACGGCCTATCGGGGCTCCACTCCACTCATCTCCATGTCCGGCCCCGACTGTGCCTCCGTCTTCTATGTGCTTCCGCTCGATGTGAAAACCCGCATCGCCGATGAATGGGACAAGTTCACCAGTGTCGCACGTGAGCAGGGCACCTATTTTGGGGTAAAGTATTCCCTCAAGAGAGATTTGACCTTTGAGTGGAACGGGTACAAGATTGTCGCGACCAATGTCACCCCCGAATTGGTGAACCGCATCCTCTCGACCATTGAGTAGCGCGATTGCGATGCTGGCTGAAGAGAAATTAAAAGGGAACGATATACCTGTTTACACTAAATGAGAGAAACGCATCCTATTCGGGTGCGTTTATTTATTTTACGAAGTGTACCAGATAGTTCCATTCGTTTTGGACATCTGTGGAAACTTCAGCAAGATTCATAATGTCATCACAAAGAATGTTTTCTTGAAGATGACGATGAATCCACACATTTCCATCATATTTGTAAACAGAAAAAGTGTTCTTGTTTTTCTTCCTAATGAATAAATGTAGTTCGGAAAAGAGATTTGGAAGATATTTTGTTTGGTAATCACCTTCGGCTAACTTTTCATATCTATAATATTTCATAACCACACTATAGTCTTTGTCAGGCGACGGGACGGCGAATACCTTAAAGGATTCAGACAGGTTGATGTCATTGGTAGTTGAGAGAAAAGCAAACTTACCCATATTCGTGTTTTTTGCAAATATAGCCAAGAATCTCAAGTATTTGACTATTTATTTATGAATGAATGTGAACAATGAAATAACGAGTCTAAAAGAGCGTCTGCTTTACATTGATAAGACAGATGATAGGCACTTCATAGACAAAATAGTTGAACTATACGAAGAAGGTGTTGATGAGCAAACCCTTCAATCAATTTTTTGGCAGAGATACGAAATAGAAGATTGGCTAAGGGATAAGTCTTTGGAAGGAAAGGATTACACAGTCTTATACAAAGAAAACGAGAAGGGCATATTTCGCTCAACAACATATAAAACAGAAGTTGTAAAGCAGGTATGGCTATCTACGCTTGTTGCCGAAGATGAAGATGTAACTATCAATATGCCGACATCGTTTGAAGAAGCACATCTGCTTGGAATGGTTGGGTGGTGCTTCTGCGACAACGAAGGTTATTGGATTCAGCACACGAACCCTACAAGCCAAGATGGTTGCGAAGAAACGATTTATTTCATTCATAATGTTTTGCAAGAGAATCCTGACGATTACACCACAGATATGGTGAAAATGGATGGCAGTCACGAAATACTAAACCGAAAACACCACCATCTAAATGCATTACAATATTTAAGAAGTGTTGGCGATATGGCGAATAAACTCGTACCATCCACAAAAAGAATAACAGAATCAAAATCAAACAAGAATATGAAAAAGAATGTTGTAAAGATAAACGAAAACACCCTTAGGCAAATTGTTGCTGAGAGTGTAAAGAAAGTCTTGAAAGAAACTCTCAACCCTAAGGAGTTAGAAAACTACTATGGTGACAAATATACAAGCTATATGAAAAATAGAGATGAGACTATCCAATTTCTTTTAAAAGTATATCCTGATTATAGAGAAGAAATTGAAGAATATGCAGATAGCGGGGAAGACACACCCAGTGCACCTGCAAGTATCAGAATAGCTTCTTTTGAGAAGTTTATGGAAAACAATAACTACTTCCCGCTATAGTCTATGCCGCCATTTTCACGGCTTTATAGTTACACTTACCAATAGACTTTCGGAACATATGGGCGAATCGTGCAGATTCGTCCATTTCTTTTGTGTTAAAGCGGAACACCGCCTCATCAATGTACCTTTCAAGGTATGTCTTGCTGACGAAATGATATGTGCCGAAGATGATACGCTTGAAGTGTCCCCAAAAGCCTTCAATGCCGTTGGTTGAATAGGAACCTACGGTGAATTCACGCTCCCCGTGACGGACGAAGATATGGTTGTATTTCTTGTCAAGCCCGTTGTATGCAGACAGTTCATCCGTGACAACGGTGCTGCCTTCAGCAACGAAGTGCTCAATGATAGGGATAAGGGTTGCAGCCTTGGTGTCAGCCACCTTCTTCGCCACTTCATAGGTATGCGTCTTCACACGAACTTCACCCGTCTCGGTGTCCACATCCTCGGTTTTCCATACCATCGTCATACCGAAGATGGGTGTCTTCGTCTTGGTGCTTCTGCCCTGTGTCTTCTCGGTTTTCTTGCTATCGTGTTTGTTGGTTTCCCTGCCGCCGAGATACATCTCGTCGCACTCCACCACACCATCAAGAACCACATCCTCCTGTGCGAAGAGGGTGCGAATCTTATGGAGGATAAACCACGCGGTTTTCTGCGTTACATCAATGTCACGGCTCAACTGACGGGAGGATATACCCTTCTTGTGACTGCTGATAAGGTACATTGCCATAAACCACTTCTGCAACGGCAGTTTCGTGTTCTCAAAGATGGTTCCCACAAGGCAGGAAAACCGCTTGTGACACTCGGCACACTTGAACTGATTGTCCCCGTTACCGCACTCATAGATATGGGTGCATCCGCAGAACGGGCACACTACCACCTTGCCCCAACGCTGCTCGGTGATGAAATCACGGCAACGCTTGTCGTTATTGAAATGGTTGACGAGGGAGATAAGGGAATTGAAGTGTTCTAATGCAAGTCTCATAGTCTCAAGGTGTTTACATCTTATTTATACTTGAAAACTATGGGATTCTTTCAAAAAGTCCAGCGTTTTTCGCGCTGGACTTCAGTGTTTTATGGGATTATTGGTGTAAACAGGTATATCGCTCCCAATTAAAAAACCTCCCGGGTGATGTGACCCCCAAAAGTTGGACGGTTTAACATTAGTTACGAGGCTTTAGATTGGAACAGAGCTCGGTATTGCACCGGGCTCTTTCCTTTTAGCCTCAGTTTGATTCTATTATTGTTGTAGTACCGGATGTAAGTCCGGAGTGCTTTCTTGAACTGGTCGATAGAGTCCCACTCCTGCAAATATAGCAATTCGTTCCTCATCAGTCCAAAGAAGTTCTCCATCATCGCATTGTCCAGGCAGTTCCCCTTTCGGGACATGCTTTGGGTTATATGCCTGTCTTCCAGTGCTTTCTGATATCTTTTATGCTGATAATGCCAGCCCTGGTCCGAATGAAAGATCAGATTCCCTTGTATATCCCTTTTCTTGAAGGCCTTATCCAGCATCGACAGGACCATTTTCAAGTCCGGGCTGTTGGATATCACATAGGAGACAACTTCGCCATTGAACATGTCCAAGATTGGAGATAGGTATATCTTCCGATCTTTTATCTTCACCTGGGTGACATCTGTGGTCCATTTCTGATTCGGCGCCGTGGTCTTGAAGTCCCTGTCAAGCACATTAGGAGCAATCTTTCCCAACTCTCCTTTGTATGAACGATAGCGCTGCTTCTTTCGTTTCGCTTTCAAGGACATCTGCTTCATCAACTTTTGCACGGTCTTGTGATTGATCTCCAGGCCTTCATTGCGTAGCTGAGCCGTAATGCGCCGATATCCATATCGGCCATGATGCTTATCGTATATCGCACGGACACGCTTCCTGGTAGCTTCATAGCCGTCGGGCTGACCAAGTCGTTTTGTGTGATAATAGAATGTTGAACGAGCCATCCCCTTGAGCTCCAGAAGGAGGTCAAGGTCGTGTTCCGGCCTTAGTCCTTCGATGGCTTCCGCCCAATCTCGCGCAGACGGGCTTCCCTTTCTTCGACTAAGGCCCTCACTTT
>Ga0247608_10002891_pt1 | contig 20701 bp, 14 predicted proteins | sample 176DNAGHGlowgp2_FD_193490 | JGI IMG/M metagenome (GOLD analysis project Ga0247608, IMG submission 193490) | Sheep rumen microbial communities from Palmerston North, Manawatu-Wanganui, New Zealand - 1766 DNA GHGlow gp2 | ecosystem: Host-associated > Mammals > Digestive system > Stomach > Rumen ...
CTAGGATTAGTGCAAGCACCAATCTTACCGCTCGACTTGCATGCTTAAGACGCGCCGCCAGCGTTCGTTCTGAGCCAGGATCAAACTCTCCATGATTATTTCAATACCCCGAAGGGTAATGATTTCATAAACAGTTCAATTCCCAACTATTATATTAATTAAGTTGAAATTGATTTTAGGTCAGTTTTATAAAAACTGATAAAATGTAGTCAATTGCTTACAGAACGAAACCAGCGATTTCTCGCTTATTTCGTTTTAGAACCTTACTTGTTCTATTTCTTTCCTTCCCTGTTATGTCAAAAAACTGTTTTGTTTTTGTCGCTCTGTGTTGCGACGGTGAAAATGAATATATATCTAAAACAAAAACTTGTCAACAGAATTTTTCATTTTTTTTGATTTTTTTTTAAAAATTTTATATAATTTTTTTCATGAAAAAACTTTGTGATATTTTAGGAAAAGAACTTTTATTTTTTGATGGTGGAACAGGAACTGTCTTACAGGGAATGGGCCTAAAGCCAGGTGAACTCCCTGAAACCTGGAACATAAAATACCCGGACCGCATTGTGCAGCTGCATTACAATTATTTTGCAGCCGGCTCTAATATTGTAAACACAAACACCTTTGGAGCCTTTATCACAAAGTTTCCGCTGGAGCTTGAACGCCTTATTACAGCTGCTATTGATAATGCCAATGCAGCCCGCGACAAGATTCTGGCAGAAAACCCGAACGGCAATTACTATATAGCCTTTGACATTGGTTCCTGCGGAAAACTGCTCAAGCCAATGGGCGATCTTGATTTTGAAGACTGTGTGAAGCTGTTTAAGAAAACCTTCCGTGCAGCTTTTGATAAAAAAATCGATTGTGTAATGATAGAAACAATGAACGACGGCTATGAATCTAAGGCTGCCGTTCTTGCTGCAAAAGAAACCATGGAAGAACTGGGAATTGCCGAAGGTACTCTCCCAATTATTGTAAGCAACGTTTACGACAAGGAATGCCGTACTCTAAGCGGTTCCTGCCCTGAAACAATGGTTGCCATGCTGGAAGGTCTTGGAGTTTCTGCGGTTGGTGTAAACTGCAGTCTTGGTCCTCTGGAAATGAAGCCGACCGTTGAACGACTTTGCCGCGCTGCCTCGGTACCGGTCCTCGTAAAGCCTAACGCCGGTCTCCCTAAGGTTGTAGATGGCAAAACTGTTTTTGATGTTGAAGCACCTGAGTTTGTTGAAGCAATGAAGGAACTTGCTGCCCTGGGGCCAATGATTCTGGGCGGCTGCTGTGGAACTACGCCGGAGTATATTAAGGGCATTTCTTCGGAAATAATAGGGGGAAGTCTCCCCCTCGCTCCAGAACCGGTAGTTTCGACAGGCTCAACCACCGGTTCTTCCGCTACCCCTTCTAACGGGGGAGACCCCCGTAACGCCCCCGCTATCGGCTGCGTATCTTCCAACACTAAAGTCGTATACTTTGGCGGACCTAACAGACCGGTTCTCATTGGTGAACGAATTAACCCAACCGGAAAAAAGAAGTTTAAGGAAGCCCTGCGTGCAGGAGACATTCCTTACATTATTCACCAGGGAATGGAACAGGAAGCAGCCGGAGCTCAGGTACTGGACGTAAACGTAGGACTTCCTGAAATTGACGAAAAAGAAATGATGCTTCGCGTTCTCGAAGAACTGCAGAACGTAACTACCCTGCCCCTTCAGATTGATACAACCAAGCCGGATGTTATGGAAGCAGCCCTGCGCCGCTATAACGGTAAGGCTATGATTAACTCTGTAAACGGCAAGCAGGAAATTATGGATACAGTATTCCCGCTTGTAAAAAAATACGGTGGTCTTGTAGTTGCTTTAACTCTGGACGAGGACGGAATCCCGGAAGACAGTGCCCGCCGCGTTGAGATTGCTAAAAAGATTTACAAAGAAGCAGAAAAATACGGAATTAAAAAATCTGACATCATCATAGACCCTCTTGCCATGGCCGTTAGTTCAGACTCACGCGCTGGTATTGCAACTATGGAAACAGTACGAGCAATTCACGAAATGGGCGGACTTACAAGCCTTGGTATTTCAAATGTTTCGTTCGGACTGCCACTCCGCGAATTTGTAACTGCCAGCTTCTTTACACTCTGTATGGGAGCGGGACTTTCTGCCGCAATTATGAATCCTCTTCAGGGAGAAATGATTAAGGCATGGAAGTGCTATAACCTGCTTTCGGGTCGCGATGAAAACTGTACGGATTATATTGAGTGGAGCACGGTGGAAGCAGAAAGACTTGCCGCTAATGCTGCGGCCGCCGCGGCGGGGGGCGCTACGGGGGGAAATCCCCCCGTTAGAGGGGGTAGCGAGCAACGAAGTGCGAGCGAGGGGGAGACTTCCCCCACCTCAAATCTAAGTAACGCAATCATCCACGGACTGAAGACAGACGCCGCAGCCGCTACCCGCGAACTTCTCAAAACCACCGAATCGCTGACGATTATCAACGAACACCTGATTCCGGGACTGGACTACGTTGGAAAGCGATTTGAGAAAAAGACCATGTACCTGCCCCAGCTTTTAATGGCGGCAGAGGCGGCTAAGGCGGCCTTTGGTGAGATCCGTGAGTTTATGGAGAAGTCGGGAAAGAAGGGTGCGCCTAAAGGAAAGATTATTATCGCAACTGTAAAGGGCGACATTCACGACATTGGTAAAAACATTGTGAAGGTTCTGCTGGAAAATTATGACTTTGAGGTAATTGATCTGGGCAAGGATGTGCCGCCGGAAGTTGTGGTTGAGGCCTGCAAGAAGGACCATGTTATGCTGGTTGGACTTTCGGCTTTGATGACTACTACTGTTGCTGCTATGGAAGAGACAATCAAACTGCTTCGAAAGGAATGCCCATGGGCAAAGACCTGTGTTGGCGGCGCTGTAATGACTCAGGAATATGCCGACCAGATTGGCGCAGACTTCTACGGCAAAGATGCTATGGATACTGTGAGATTTGCGCTGGAGATGTTTAAGTAGATTGCAAACATGTTACACTGGTGGTTTCGATACGACCTGCGGCCTACTCAACCACCAGATTAGTCGAAAACCTTTTTACGCCATTCCTTTTCAAAATCCTGAAGGGATGGTGTTGTCTCTCCATCTGCCATTGTGATAACTGCTTTTATATAAGGCTCAACAACTAAGGTACGGTAACTTTCCCAGCGGGCAGGCAGCATTTGAGGAACAGTAAGCATTTGAGACGGCGGCAGATTTGTAAGCAGCTGATTATAATAAACCGGCAGAACATGTTCGGTAACATCGCGCAGTGAAGAAAAACCACCCGCAATTCCAAACAAGTCTGTTTCCAGATGCATGCTCTCTTTTGTTTCAAGAATGTTTTTCTGATTTTCTGACTGGAAGAACCAGGAAATGAATTCCGTTGCTCCAACCTGATTTCTGGAATCCTTATAAATTCCAAGCATGGTCAGGGAGTCTTCGATATAGATTGAATCATCTTCAACTACCCATCGGTAGTCTATGGACAAGTCCTGTTCCTTAAGAATTTTAAAAAGACTGTCGCTTTTGGTATAAGCGTAAAGAGTTCTGTCAGAAGAAACCTGACGGTAATAAGGCATGAAAAGATATTTAAAAGAAAAATCCTCTTCTATCTGCGGGGATGTATTTTCTTTGTAAACCCAGTCGCGCAGCATTGTCGACGCATTTAAAAGAGACTGATTGTTACAGACAATTTCTCCCTTCCCTTCCCGAAAATCGGTTCCTTTCATTTTTGCAACAAGATATAAAAACTCATCATTACCTAAAGGTGTAAAACCAATTTTTGTATAGGCGTCTTTTTTATTTTTCTCATTAAAAGCAGATGCCGTCTGCCGGATCTCTTCGAGTGAAAGTGTATAATTTTCCGGAATGAGATCTTTGTTATCAGTTGAAAAAACAACTGCCGGAAGGTTAAAGCTTACCGGCAAAAGATATTGAACTTTTTTACGTTTTCCGGAATCCAGCAACTGGGGATAAAAAACTTCTGAAGTAAGTTTTTTTGTATCAAAAAGATAATCAAGTGACTTAAAGCTTTTTTGAGGAGATTCAGTTCGAAGCCAGGAACCGACAATTATATCCGGCGGATTTTCATCTTTTGCAGGAGGCAGGGACAAGGCCGGATTTTCTTTATATACAAGAATGGCACAGTTATCTTTATGTTCGCGGTTAAAAAGTTCTATGTATTGGGCAAATTCCCGGCAGCTGGTCCAGATTACAATGCGATCCTGCTGATAAACGGTACGACTTTTGCTACCGGAATTTTTTGAACAGCCAAAAAGTGACAGACTTGCAAAGATTAGAAGAGAAGAATATAAACACTTATTAAAAAGCTTCAAAATCAGTTCCTTGATAGATTCCCCGGTCAAGCCGGGGAATGACACTGGATTACAGACTATCAGCTACATTATAAATGCTTGTGTAAACTGAATCAATCTTATCTTCATCAATACTTGAGAAAGCTACACGAAGTGTGTGAGGGTCAATCTGAATAATTCCGATACCGTCTTTCTTGAGAAGTTCCTTGCGGATTTCTTCAGCCTTGCCTGTACTTACGTGGAAGCTCATGAAATATCCTGAGTTGAAAGGAAGCGGCTCAAGAACTTTTGAAGTATGTGTATTTACAAATTTGCGTACAAGGTCGTAACGGCGCTTGAGCATTTTGCGGCATTCAATCTTCTGTTTGTTGTGGGCATCATCCTTAAGAGCATGCATTACAAGGCTCTGAGATGGAGTTGAAGAACATGAAACTGAAGAACGGATAGCAGCCATAAACTTTGTTACAAGTGCTGTGTACTGGGCATCTGTGAGGCCTTTTGAAGCAAAGGTTACAAAGCCTGCGCGGAAGCCCCATGCAAAGTCTTCTTTTGTAGGACCATCAGCCTTGATTGCAAGAACGTTCTCGTGAAGGTCTGCCATATAAGCAAAGAGTGACTGTGGTTCGATATCATCTTCGTAATTAAGTCCGAAGTAAGCATCATCAGAAAGAACAAGAACCTTTTTACCAGATTCTGCAATTTCACGAACAATGCGTACAATTTCCTTTGCTTCATCCTTTGTAGGGCTGTAACCTGAAGGATTCTGAGGGAAGTTGAGGATTACGCGAACTGAACCGTATTTTTCTGCATCTGCCTTCATTTTTGCTTCAAGATCTTTAATATTAAACTTTCCGTTTTCAAAGCACTTAAACTGATGGAACTCAGCACCACGGCGGGCAGCTGCAATCAGTTCGTAGTTATCCCAGCAAGGATCTGCGGCAAGAAGAGGCTTATCTACATCAACAAAAAGGTCACTTACATAAGAAAGAACTGCTGTAAGTCCTGGTACCAGAATTGGCAGTGAGAACTGCTTGTTCTTAAGCGACGGATTTTTTTCTATGATTTTTTCTTTCCATAAAGCACGGAGGTCTGGATTACCGGCTGTTTTTGCATAAGCAACAGTTTCGCGCGGAGTGAGTGAAGGCATGTTCTTTTTATAAGAATCAAGCTCGATTGGTGTGCCCTGTGCAACTGCCATACCGATTGTACCGTTTGCGAAGTGAGCATCTTTTGCGGCTTCTCCACCCTGAGAAATAATTCCGTTTGGGAAATAAAGGCGCTTTCCCATATCCGACATGAGGGCGTCTACTACTGAACCTGAGAGGGTATCATTCAATTCTTTTGCTAATGGATTAATCATAATGCCCTAATTATGCGAATTTGTTCATTCTTAGTCAATGATTATGCATTTTTTTTGTATATTTATGCATTTGTAACGTAGGCAAGTTTTTGATATAATCTAGGGCTATGAATAATGAAATTGTACATATAATAGAAAACTGTCACTCAGAGGCAGCAAAGCGCCTTGTTGGACAGGAACAGCTTGTTGATGATATTTTAACTGCTTTTATCGCAGGAGGTCATGTTCTTCTGGAAGGTGTTCCTGGACTTGCAAAAACTCTTGCAATTAAAACTGTGGCAGAAATTCTTGGCCTTGATTTTAAGCGCATTCAGTTTACTCCGGATTTACTTCCTGCAGATGTTACGGGAACTTTAATTTATGAACAGAACACCGGAAGCTTCAGCGTAAGAAAAGGACCTGTTTTTGCAAATGTAATTCTTGCTGATGAAATTAACCGTGCACCTGCAAAAGTTCAGTCTGCCATGCTGGAAGCAATGGAAGAAAAGCAGATTACAATCGGAGAAGAAACCTATAAGCTTCCGGATCCATTCTTTGTTCTTGCTACCCAGAACCCGGTTGAACAGGAAGGAACCTATAATTTGCCTGAAGCCGAACTGGACCGTTTCTTAATGAAGCTTGTAATCTCTTACCCTGCTGCAGACAACGAAATTAAAATTGTACAGACTGCAGGCAAGGCAGCTTATGTACCGGTTAAAAGAATTGTTCAGCCGGCTGATATTACTGCCTTAAAAGCTGCAGCAGAAAAAGTTACCTGCGATGAAAAACTTGTTGAATACATAGTTTCTATTTTGACTGTTACACGTCCGGAAAACTCCAAGCGTCAGCAGGCCGGCCGAACTCTTGTAAATACTGCAAACACAAACGACATTACACGTTACATTCATTTTGGTGCTTCGCCACGTGCGGGCATTGCCATGCTGCAGTGTGCAAAAGTTCACGCAATGTTTGCAGGCCGCGACTTTGTTTTACCTGAAGATATAAAGGCTGTTGCCCTCAATGTTCTGCGCCATCGCCTTGTTCTTTCTTACGAAGCTGCAGCAGACAATGTTACAGCTGATGATATTATCACAAGAATTCTGGACTTTATTCCGGTTCCGTAAGAGATGCTGAAACAAGTTCAGCATGACGCTTTTTGAGAAAAAAAACATGTCTAAACGATATCTTGCAAACAATGAATCTCTCATAAAAAAAGCTCTTTACCTGAGGCTTATGGCAGAAGATATTGCCGACGGTATGAAAAGCGGCAACTTCCGCTCGCTTTACCGTGGCCAGGGAGTTGAGTTTGCCGGCGTTCGTGATTATATTCGCGGAGACGACATACGTTCTATCGACTGGAACGTAACAGCCCGAATGGGGCGGCCTTACATCAAGGTATTCGAAGAGGAACGCGAATTACAGATTTTTCTCATTGTAGATTCCTCACGCTCCATGCAGCTTGAAAGCTCGGCCGACCGCCGTACAAAATACGCCGCAGCAGCAGAGGCGGCCGCCCTCGTGACCATAGCCGCAGAACTAAACTCCTGCCCGGCCGGCGCCGTAATTTTCGACGGCTCAATTCATTTTTCCTGCGAACCTTCTCTCGGTAAAGAAAAGGCAATGCAGATTCTGAACCATCTGGACAGACTGCCGGCAGCTCCTGCAGCCGGCTCAGTACTTCCAAATGCAATCACCGCGGCGGCTAAAGTACTCCGCAAACGAACTCTCGTTTTCCTCCTTTCGGACTTCCGCAGCGGCGGCTGGGAAAACCCGCTTATCAACCTGGCCCAGAAAAACGACGTAATTGCCATAAACCTTCACGACGCCAGCGACGAAGAGCTTCCTTCTCTTGGAACAGTTACCTTCCAGGATGCCGAAAGCGGTCTTAAAATGTCCCTTCCCTCTTCGTCTCCTGCCTTCAAAAAAGAATGGCGAAACTATAACGAAATGAACCAGAACCGCTGGCAGGACTTCTGCATTAAGCACGGGGTTATGCCGGTAGTACTCGATACTAAAACAGAGCCTGTTCAGGTGCTGAATCAGATTTTTGCGCGCAAGGCCCGCATAAGGTAAGGAGAAAGTAATGCCTACAATTTCACCACAGCAGATTCTCTTGCCTAAAAAAGTTTACATCGGAGATACTGCAGAATTACGCTGCACCTTTAACAGCCCCAATCAAACTCTTAAAGACCTTACCTCGCAAGGCACTGCCAGACTACCGTTAGTTAGTCAATCTTCTTCAGAAGAATACGTAATAAAAGACATTACCCTGGCCCCTGCCGGTATAGATTTTTATCAGCTTACAATTACATTTGTACCCTGGAAAACCGGAGAACTCCTTTTTCCTCCAATGGAAATTGAAGGAAGTGAAACAATTCTTGAATTTCAGCCCTTACAGATTGTCTCTTTAATAACTGCAGAAAATGTTTCTACCACAAGTCTGCACGATACGGCAGCACCACTTCTTTTGCCGGGCACTGCCTACAAACTTTACGGCAGCCTTGCTGCAATCATCCTTATTCTGATTATTCTTATAAGACTTTTTGTAAAACGCAAAAGCCTTATCTTCTACATAAATAATAAACGTCTGCTTAGAAAATATAAAAAGAACAAAAAACAGGCAAAACGTGCCCTTTACAAAATTGCAGACACCGTAAACGAAGCAGACTTTAATGCAAAAACGGCCGCAGAAAATCTTCAGAAACTTTTACGAAATTATCTGGAAGTACGCTTTGATTATCCTTTTACCCGTACTGTTACTTCTGAAATTATGGCCGGCTGGCAAAGTGTTACAGGTGGTCTTGCATCAGAAAAAAAAGAAGAAGCCTTTGAAGAAATTGCCACCTGTTTTATCCGCACAGATTTCATTCGTTACAGCAAGGACGGCACTTTTGAAAAAGATGAATTAGTAAAACTTATTGAAAAACTTATCATAAACATTGAAATTCTTGAGTCAGAGGAGGAAACTCATGCCTAGTTTTGAAAATCCTGCAGCCTTTTTTCTCCTGATTCTTATTCCAGCCCTTTTTATTTTGAGGCATTTTAAAATTTTTAACCGCATCTCTTTCCCTGCAGTTCTTGCAGACTGGGAAGGAAGGCATTTTGAGTGGAAGGGTAAAACTCAGAAATTTCTTTCTGTAATTTCCAGCATATTTTACATTCTTGCTTTTTTAATTTCTGTATGTGCACTGGCTGCTCCCGTTATCTCAAATCAGGAAAAGTTTTACACATCTCTTGGAACTGACATTATTTTTGTTCTTGATACAAGCCCCTCTATGTCTGCAAAAGATGTAGACGGAGGTCAGCGTCTTGAAGCTGCAAAAAATGCAATTTATATGCTGACTAATAAAAATGACGGCAGCCGCTATGGTCTCGTTGGGCTTGGCAGCAGTGCCGCCGTTCTGGTTCCTCCGACCAGTGACCAGACTTTCTTTTCTGCAAGACTTTCCCAGATTACTGCCGGTGCCTTTGGAAACGGTTCTGCTATAGGCGACGGTTTAAGCACTGCTGTATGCCACCTGGTTTCTTCAAGTGCCCAGAAAAAGTGTATTGTTCTTCTCACAGATGGTGAAAATAATGCAGGCGAGATTCATCCGGAAACTGCAGCCCAGTTAGCCGCAGATAACAAGATTACAATTTATGTAGTGGGAATCGGTTCTAAGGGCAAGGTTCCAATTGAATACACAGACCCGGTAACAGGTCGTCTTTATTCAGGTTATCTTGATTCAAACTTTAATCCTGCATCCCTAAAAAAAATATCAGACATTGCAAACGGAAGATATTTTGAAGCCCTTACATTAAATGAACTTTCAGATATTTTGACTACAGTTTCAAAAACCGAGGCTGTTTCTCAGACCTTTACCTACCGCACTGTAAACAATCTGTATTATAAACAGTTTCTCTCTTTAGCAATTCTGTTATTTGTAATGGCCTGGTTTATAAAGCGAGTCATCTTAAAAGAAATGAGCTGCTTCCGTTATAAAAAGATTTTATTTGTACGCTCGGGCTGTCTTGCCTTGGCCTTTATCTTCCTTCTGCTTGCTCGTGCCGGCCTTACCTGGGGCACCTACCTTGTTCCGGTCCAGAAATCCGGACACTCTGTTGCAATGGTATTTGATATTTCCAACAGTATGCTGGCAAAGGATTGTCCCGGCAAGGCCAGCCGTCTTGAAGCATCTGCTCTTTATGCAAAAAAACTTCTTTCCAAAATGGAAGAAACTCCTGTTTCTGTTGTAATTGCAAAGGGAGACGGAATTGCAGCTATTCCTCTTACAGATGATTCTGCAATGATTGAATCTTTACTTGATGTTATGTCTCCAGGCCTTATGACGGTTCCCGGAACAAGTATTGGTAAAGGCATTTTAAAAGCAAAAGAATCCTTTAATACAAACTTCTCTTCTGCCGGAAGAATCTGGGTTTTTACAGACGGCGAAGAAACAGACGGTCAGCTTTCCTCTGCCCTGCTCGAATGTCAGAAAGCTGGTATTCCGGTAACACTTATCGGCTTTGGTTCTGAAGCTGAAACTCCGGTTTTAACAGGTGACGGAAAAACTCAGGTTATGACAGCCCTGCGCCGCGATCGTCTTGAAAAAGCAATTTCTGAGGCTTCTATCCGCTTCCGTTTTTTCAACAATCACGAGAATCTTTTATACATCAACTCACAGGAAAAAGGCTCTGCCCTTAAGCTGCTTTCACAGCTTCGCTTTGCTACAACAGAAAACCTTATAACATCTTATGAAGTAAAGCCCGTTCCCCGCTATAAACTATTTCTTTCTTTAGCAGCAATCTTTTTAATTCTCAGCTACATAGCAACTGAATTTAATTTTGCCCGTTTCTTTGGAGCTAAGAACCTTAAGCCTGCAGTAGCCACCTTCACTCTTATCACTCTGATTTTTACCGGCTGTTCTTCTGAAACTGCTAACATTCTTAAGGGCACAATTTCATATCAGCAGAAACAATACAGACACTCTGTTTCATGCTTTATGGAGGCTTCAGAAAGTGCAGCCGCAGATTCAGATCGTCTTACTCAAAGCTATGCTCTTTACGATCTTGGAACCGCCTACATTATGCTTGGTGAAGATGACGCAGCCCTCGAACATTTTAAATCAATTGCGGAAGATGCACCTGACGCAGTACGCTACTCTGCTTTTTATAATGCCGGTATTCTTGCCTGGCGTAATTCTGATTTTGAAGAAGCAAGAGATTATTTCAGAAAGGCTCTGGAAATAGACAGTAGTAAAATGGATGCAAAAATCAATTTTGAACTTTCCATGCAGCAGAGCCAGGCAAAAGGTAAACAGAATCAGAGCAATCAGATTCAAGCTTCCCAGGAGGAAGCTTCGCCTCAAAATCTTGAACAGGCGGTATTCCAGCATATCAAGGAGAATGATCAGAAACAATGGAAAAACAGCGAAACCAGCGACTCATCAAATCTGTCAGAAGATTTCTAATTACTCTCTTTATTTTATTATGCTCTGCAGCTTCCTTTGCACAGACTCTTTCTCTTGAGCAGATAAGACAGCTGCGCTTCCTTCCGGAAGAAGGCCAGAATCTTTTTACAAAAACTGATTTAAAATTTACTGTTACAATTCCAAATGTAAGAGCTTCACAGGTACAGGTGCTTGCAGCAAACCAGGAGCATGATATAACCTTCCGCACAATCCGAAAAAGCGAAGATTATAAGCAGAACGGAACAACCATCGAGGTTTGGTATAATTTTGCAAAGGAAGGAACCTATACTCCTTCTCCTTTACCAATGATGATTCAAAACCGCAGAAGATCAATTTCCTTTGAGCCGATTACAGTAACTCCCGATCCGTCAACTATGAATCCTAGAATTGTTGTAGAGTTCGAAGACGGCACAAAAATTTATTCGGATGATTTATACAACACAAATCCAGTTCTGCAAATTCCTACTGGTAAAAAAATAAAATTAACTGTAAACCTTCAGTATGCAACTCAGCTGACCCAATTCAGCTGGGACCTTCCAAAAGATTCAATTTTTACCTGTATTGATGAATATGAATTTACAGAAGCCCGCATACGAGAACGGGTTTATTCCCACACTCTGATTCCTGTGGCCACCTTTGAGTGGACTGGACTAGTTGCAGGCACTCAAAAACTTCCGGCCTTCCGTCTCTTTGCAGTCGGCTACAAAGGTTCAAGAATTGAACTTCGCATGCCTGGCTTTTTGATTGATTTTACTGAAAGTGATGAAAGTGAAAAAACTATAAGCGAAAATGATATTTTTTCTGCAGCCTTTTATCAGGATGAAGAAGAAAACATTTCTCTTGAAGTTACCCCACTGACAAAAGAAGAGTGTCAGACTCTTGCTGATTATTATACAAGAGAGCATAACGAATTCCTGCTTTATCCAAAAGCCAGACAAAACCGTATAAATTATGAAGAATCCTGCGGACTTGTAGTTTCTCACAATCCGATTTTTCCTTCGGTTCTTCTTTATATCGCTATAATCATCATTATTACTTCTATTGTTTTTATGATTATTGCTATCAAAAACAAACATAAGATTCGAACTCTTATGTTTATTGTTCTTCTTGTCATTGGAATTGCAGTTATGATTTACTGCGCTGCGCGAAAGAACGAACGCTATGGAATCTGTAAAGGCTGTAAAATCTATTCCATTCCTCAATTAAACGCAGAATCAATTTCTGAAATCTCAGCCGGCAGCAGGGTCCGGATTCTTGAAAGTACTGGCAAATGGTATTACATTGAAATTGGAGAAACAGGCGGCTGGTGTAATACAGACGATATTTGCGTTATACGTTAAGGGGCAACAATATGGACATGGGCGACATTCTCAATCAATGGGATAATTACCAGAAAAATCAGGTAAAAAAACAAAAGGAAAGCGGCAAAAATCAGGTATCTCACAAAAAGGCAAATGCACCCACCGCAGAAGAAAAAGCCCGTGCTGCTGAAAAAGATTTTGAAGCAAAGCTTAAAGCAGATAATTCAAAACAGATTAATCCTATGGAACTCTGGCTCCGCCGTTACGGAACAATTGATAAAGACAAGCTGGCAGAAGAACAGGAAAGCCGTTCAAAGCTATATGACAGAAATTACCTTCTTAACATGCAGCCGGAAGCAAGACTTGATTTGCACGGTCTGCATCAGGACCAGGCCCGGGAAAGTCTTGACCGTTTTATCACAGACTGCAAGGCCAGGGGCTTACGAAAGGTTTTGATTATCCACGGCAAAGGCATTCATTCTCACGGCTCAGATCCTGTACTTGGTGAACTCGTCCGCCGTTTTATTGAGCAGGACAAACGCTGCGGCACTTCCGGCCATCCTAAAACAAAGGCAGAAGGCGGAAGTGGAGCTACCTGGGTTTTACTCAAATAAATTTATATATCAGCTAAAGACTTATTACACATTTTAACGGCAGATGATCGGAACAGCCTTCTCCGGTAAATATTTTGTAGGCAGCAGGTATTCCTTCTTCATCTGCCACAGGGGAATCTGTAACAGTCGAAAAAGAAGTAATTGTCCCGCCACCCTCTCCGGCAATCATTATATTATCAATTCTTTCCCAGCTATCATTATAATAATAGCTGCCGCCTTCGCTTGCAAACTTTCCATCAGACCGAAACCAGGGAGAATATACTTCGACATTACCAGAGGCACCCCTTAATACAACATTTGTTTTCTTTCTGTCTTTTGTAAAAAGAATAAAATCTTCTGCGCTTCTGTTAAAATCTCCGCACATAAGCGCCGGCCTTCCAGAGTCCTGATTAAGCAGCAGGTTCTCTGCCAGCGTAAGTTCCTGCCAGTCGCGCCAGATTTCACTTTCATCCTGGCCTCCCGATTTAGACTTCCAGTGATTAACAAAAAGTTCTAACTCATGATTCCCCGCAATTACCGTAAGCTGCATTACAGGTCTTGCAGAAGGCTGGGCTTCTGTCTGAGTACGTATATCCAGACTATGACATCTTAATTTTACAAGTTCATATCTTGAAAAAACAGCACAGCCTATTGCACTTCCGCTTTCTTTTGCAAAACAGGTGTACTGCCAGTTTTTCTTTCTTTCCCAGGATCCGTCTGCAAGAAAATTTGCAATGTCCTGAACTACATCCGCATTTTCGATTTCTTCCATCACAAAAATATCAGGATTTAGCGAAGTCATTACATCACACAGTTTATTAAGTCTTTGTATGTATTTTTCCTTTGTCCAGCGTTCAGAGTTTTTAAAATCCTTATATTCACATCCGCTTGTAACTGCATCAAAAAATGTCTGAACATTCCAGCAGACAAGAGAGATATTTAATTTTCCTGCAAGTGCCGCATCTGTCTGACCGCTTCTCTTAAATGATGAATCTTTTACAAACTGATTTTTACAGCTGCAGGAGAAAAAGCTTGCAGCAGCCAGCAATAACATAATCCACTTTCTCATAGAAAAACCTCCTTTATAGTTCCCTATGTTAAAATAGATTTGATATGTCATTTTTGACACTTTTTTGAGAAAAATCTTTTATTTTTTTTGATTTTTACAAGGTCTTTTCTACAAGGAAAAGAAATTCCTTTACATGGATTTCGCGGCCACTTAAATTACGGGAACCTCTGAAGGCATTATAATCAGCTTCCAGAACTTGAACCTTACCGCAGGAGCTAAGTAATTCAATCATTTCTTCTTTAGAAATAAAGCCTTCTGAGTTAAAGGAAACAAGAACATAACGGGCTTTTACATTGCGGACAAGCTCTGCAAAAACTTCTGCTACACGGCGTTTTTTATTGTAGTCAGAACGGTTCCAGTCTTTTGGAATTCCTGAAACACGACTGATATTATCTGAATCCGGTCTTTTATAATCTGCAATCAGATTAAGCATAAAATAATTTGATCCATAAGGATGCTGATTATATGGCGGGTCAAAGTAAGCTAAATCAAATAGTCCGTCTCTGGTAAAAGCCTTATCATAAAGGGCCGGGTCTTCAACCAGACTATTGGCATCACTGCTGAAAACCCTGGACTTACATTCAAACTCAGAAAAGACAGGAAAAGGCAGTTGTATTTTTCCACGGATTCTTGAAAGGGCATTGCGGCCGTTTCCCCCGAACTGACCGGTACCAGTCTTTGAATTTTTATAAAAGCCCTTGAAGATGCCGGCCGTGTTTGCGTGAATAGAAGCTTCGGAAAGCAGAGGTGCAATAAAAAAATCCCGGAGCTCAGGGGCCACATCTTTTTCTATAAGCTGACGGGCAAGGTCAAGATATGCTGCATTGTAGGGAGTGTAAAAACAGCGTTCCCCTTTTTCAATGTTCTCTTCGCTGGCAGGAGCATAAAGCTCTGAAATAAAGCCCGCACCCTTAAAGCCTTTATCAGATTTCTCAAGGGCAGCCAGGCGGCGGTCTATTTTTTTACAGAGATTTTCATGAAGGGAATGCAGCTGCTCCATATCAAGCTGACTTTTATTGCTGAGATAACAGCGGTTGATTATACCTGAATAGTTTTCAAGATCATTTACAGTGATGGCACTGGCAAACTTCTTGAGATAACGGCTGACAATACCGCTGCCCGCAAAAACATCTAAGCAGGTAAGTTTCGATTTTCCAAGCCGGTTCTGCACCTCACCCACTGCAGTACCTATAAAATCCAGAAGAGCACGTTTGTTGCCAATATAAGTAATGAGCTGACTCTGCAGAAAGTCAGGATTTTCACTCAACTTCAAAGCCGGCTCCAATATCATTCATAACTTCAAAGAATTTAGGGAAGGTAACACTGCACCATTCTGCGTCGTTTACAGTAACCGACTGCCCGGCCGCCAAACCAAGTCCCAGACAGGCAAGAGACATTACAATGCGGTGATCCTTGTAAGATTCAACTTCTCCGCCATGCAGACTTTTGCCGCCGTCTCCATAAACAACAAGGCGGTCGCCTTCATCGACTATGTGAGCGCCAAGCTTTGTAAGCTCACTGGTCATTGCCTTAATGCGGTCCGTCTCTTTTTTGCGGCAGATATCAATATCAGTAAAAACTGTTTTTCCTTCAATAAAGCAGGCAATAACTGCAAGGGCGCAGATTGCATCCGGGAAGGCTGACATTTCAACTGTAAGCCGGCCGTCAGGTAAGCCTGCAGTAGTCAAAACTTTTCCACCCCTCACAAGGAGTTGTCCCTCTTCACGGAGCCATTCAATATCTGCCCCAACCGACTTAAGAACTTCTACAATCTTATCGTCACCCTGGCTGCCAGAGCCGTCTATATTATCAATAACTATCGAACTGCCGGAAATTAAAGCCGCAATCAAAGGAAAAGCGACTCCTTCCCAGTCGGAAGGTACGGCACGGTCAAAGGCCTTTATAAGATGAGGGCCGGTCACGGAGATGTGCTTAAAATCCGGGCTGATTTGAACAGGCACACCAAGGCTCTCCAGCCAGAGCTTTGTCATTGTAAGATATGGAGTTTCCTTAGGATTTGTAAGTTCCATTTTTAGAGTTCCCTTAAGGCGGGAAGCGGCCATCATAAAACCGCTTATATACTGAGAGAGTGCGCCCTCGGTAACCAGAGTTTTATTTACATCGATAGGACCGCAGAAAGTAAAAGGCGGAGTTGTTCCCTCTGAACCATCAGGGCCTTTATTAAGGCTGCGGCCCTTTGCTCCAAACTGACAGAGGGCATCAATCAGATGATTTACAGGGCGGCGGCAGATAGACTCATCGCCGGTAAAGGTACACTGGCCCGGCAGGGTTGAAAGCACCGGACAGAGAAAATACATAAGTGAGCCAGAGTTTCCTACATCAATCTGGTCTTCCGGCAAGTGAAGATTCTTTCCGGCACCTTTTACAGTCCACACTCCGCTGTTTTCATCACCAAAATCTACATCAGCTCCCACCTTGCGAACAGCAGCCGCAGTTGAAAGACAATCGTTACTTGGAAGTGGATTAGAAATATGTGAAGTGCCGTCTGCCATTGCAGCAAGAATCAGGGCACGTATTGTATGACTTTTTGAACCTGGAACAGTAATATGTCCAGCCAGAAGGGACTTTTTTGATATAGCTTTCATAGGACTTCATTTTACATTATTTTTCTGATAAAATAAAGTTATGACAAAGAGAGCTGTAATTCACGTTGAAAACACAGAAAATCTCGTAGAGTTTGCCGAATTTCTTGTTTCAGATGGCTGGACAATTCTTTCTGCAAACAAAACAGAAGAAATATTAAGAAAGCAGAAGATTCCTGTAACAAAGGAAGCTGCCCTCTCGGAAAACAATATGTTCATGGCAGATACCTCCCGTCTCATACGCAAGGTTATGATGACCAAGTATCATGAAGAAGACGAGCAGTATATTTCACACCCGGATGATGAAGAAAACAATATTTTCATAGTTTGTATGAATGTTCTTCCCGTAATCAATCCTTCTATAGTTTCAAAGCAATTCGACAATCAGCTGTGTCCGAAAAACTTTTTCGTAACATCACTTCTTCGCAATGCTTTCAAGAATTATGAAAATCTTTTAATCCTTACAGACCCGGAAGATTATAAAGAAGCAATGATTCAGCTGAGAACAGGAAGTATTTCCCTGGAGTTCAGAACTTATCTTGCTGCTAAGGCCCTTAATCTTGTTTCTGCTTTTGATGCAGGTCTTTCCGCTTCTATTTTACAGAGTCCTCAATATAATCAGCCTTTTATGAATTACATGATGCTGCCTTTTAAACGTGAGCTTCAGCTTCACAGTGGAATGAATGCACAGCAGGCTGCCTTTCTTTATAAATCACCTGGAGAAGAAGGCTCTCTCGGAAACTTCTTAAAATATCAGAATAAAGATTTATCTTACACCCTGGTTAATGACATTTCTTATGCCTGGCGCCAGATAAACACTCTTTTTGCCCTGCTTAAAGACCAGCTTACTGTAAAGAGTACAAACAGCGATGGTTATGAATTTACAACTCAGTTTACTCCTCTTACCGGAACCGTATTTTCACTGGCTGTAAAGTTTGGAACTATTCTTGGTGCTTCTCATGCAACAAATGTCCTTGATTCCTTTAAGTCTACCTTTACTTACGACGCCATCAGTACAAGAGATGTTGTATTTGCTTGTTCTGCCGTAATTAACGGAGAGGCTGCCGAAGAAATTCTTAAGGGAGATTTTGCCGCCATTGTTGCACCAAGCTTTACAACTGAGGCAAAACAGATTCTTTCCAGAAATAAAAAGACAAAGCTTGTTCCTTCAGCAAAAATTACAAATATTAATCTTGAAGCCCGCTTTATAAACGGCGGTATACTGGTTCAGACAAAAGACACTACTCTATTTAATCAGTGGAAGGTTCGTACAAAAAACAGACCTTCTCAGATTCAAACTGATGAGATGGTTTTTGGTATGCTTCTTGCAATGGGAGCCCGTTCTTATTCTGCAATTCTCTTAAAACAGAATTCTATCTGCGGAATAGCCCAGGGCTGTACATCCGTAAAGAGAGCAATAGACGGTGTCTGGTTTGAAGCCCTTAAACACACGGAGCGTGCCAGCGGCCTTCCGGGTGACGACTTCCGTCTGAACCATGATATTGATAAAAGTAACCTGGGAGAGGTTCTGGTTTGCGATGCAGCAATTCCTTTTGGAGAATCTGTAAAAATGCTGATAGATAGCGGTGTAAAAGCGATTCTTCAGACTGGCGGAACTTCTTCCGATGATGAGTTTATAGATTATTGTAACGAGCATGGTGTTGTCATGGTTTTTACAGGTATGACACATCTTTCATTTTAACATTATGTCATGCTGCCCCTGAAACGAGTTCAGGGTTCAGCATCCCTAAACAGAGGTTTTTTATGCTTTACCATCTTGGTCAGTTTCTTCAGCAGTATTGGGGTCCTGCACGACTCCTTACATCTTACGCAGTACTTATTACCCTTGCACTTTATCTGGGCTTTATTCTCGCCTATAAACTGATTCCAAAATTCTACAATGTACTGCCTCATGACAGAGGCCGCGAATTCACTCTCAAGGATAATGCAGAGGCTGCTAAAGGAAAGCCAACCGGAACAGGTGTGGTTTTCATTTCTATTTTTGTTGTATTATGCTTTTTGATTTGTCCTATGACCTGGACCCGTGCTTCGATTGTTCTGCTTACCTGGATTACAATGCTCACAGGTTATCTGGACGACCGTTCTACAGACAGCTGGGGCGAATATCTCAAGGGTGCCCTGGATTTAATCATCAGTGTAGTAACAGCCTTTATTTTGTATTTTTCTTTTAAGCAGATTTCACCTGATGGAATTGTCCGCTTCTGGCTTCCTTTCTTTGCAAATGAAATTGCAGTGAACCCGATTGTTTATATCGTAATCTGTACAATCATGCTCTGGGCTTCCATAAATACTACAAACTGTACTGATGGTGTTGATGGTCTTTCTTCTACCCTCGTTTTGGTTGCACTTTTAACACTTGGAATTTTCTTCTACTTTGTTCTTGGTCACAAGGATATTGCAGCCTACCTTCTGATTCAGCACCTTCCTTCTGGTGCAAACTGGGCAGTTCTGCTTATGGCAATGGCCGGAGTTGTAATGGGTTACCTCTGGCACAATGCCTTCCCTTCTCACTGTCTTATGGGAGATGCCGGAAGCCGCGCCCTTGGTTACTTTATTGGCGTTGGTGTAATGGTAAGCGGAAACCCATTTATTATTCTTGCAACCTCATCAATCATTCTGATTAACGGCGGTATGGGTCTTCTTAAGGTTTTCCTGCTCCGCTTCTTTAAGATTAAGATTTTTGAAAATATCAGATTCCCACTGCACGACCACATGAGAAAGAACCGCGGCTGGTCGCCAACCCAGGTTCTCCTCAAGTTTATGATTCTGCAGCTGCTGATCACCTGTGCAATTATGGGAATCTTCTTAAAGGTTCGTTGATACATTCCCGAAAGAAGCCGAAGAAATATAAGGCTTTCTGACAATCTGATAAAAGACTGAAACTTAAGAAGTTTATTTCTAAACATAACGGCATAAAGAAAAAGAGGCTCCCAGACAAACTCATTCCTCGTTTGGCTGGGGGCCTCTTTTTCTTCAAAGCCGAGTTTTTAGTTCGCGAAAAACTCTATAAGCGTTTCTGCATCTTTTATCAGATTATCAATAACGCAGTATTCATTCGGCTGATGTGCCTGGTCATCGAGTGTAGACCATACAACAGCGTCTATGCCCTCGCGGCGAAGTTCCGCGCCAACGGTACCACCGCCGATTCCGATGAACTCGGCGTCAATGTTATGAACCTTTTTAATTGCAGCGGCCAGCTTCTGGGCAACAGGTGCATTTACCGGAGTTGCAGGGCTTTCTGACTTCTGTGGAGTTGTATACTCAATCTTTACACCATATTCAGCTTCTACCTCGCGGCAGCGCTTATCTACTTCTTTTAGAACATCATCCAGCTTGTAACAAGGCAAAATACGGCAGTCCATGCAGAAGGTATCTTCTCCAGGAATGATGTTTATGCTGTCTACATTCTTTTCGCGCTTTGTAGGCTGAAAGGTTGAATAGTCCGGCTCAAAGAGAGAATCGTGTTTGTTGAAAACTTTTTCCAGACCGTTGAGTTTAAGAGAGAGAGCAGACGCTGCAAGGCAGGCATTGGCACCACTGTCCGGTCGGCTTCCGTGAGTCTGCTTACCCATTACGTGAACACGCAACCACAAAAGATTTTTTTCTGCAATTTCGATTGTACGGCCTTCGCTGTCTCCTCCATCAGGAATCAGAACCAGGTCGTTTTTGCGGAAAAGTGAAGTATTGTGAATCAGCCAGATTGCTCCATACTCACTGCCGTTTTCTTCATCAGCAACAAAAAGCAGCTTTACTGTATGGGCCGGTACCAGGCCGTTTTTTATGTAGTAAAGAGCCGCGAAGGCTGCAGAACAAAGGCCCTGCTGATTATCCTCTACACCGCGCCCGTAAAGGCGGCCGTCTTTTTCTACAACTTTCCATGGATCTGTATTCCAGAGCTTTGGGTCACCTACAGGAACTACATCCATGTGAGCCATTACCCAGATTCGCTGACTGTCATCTGTACCAGGAATTGTTACAACAAGACTTGGTCT
>Ga0247608_10002892_pt1 | contig 20687 bp, 19 predicted proteins | sample 176DNAGHGlowgp2_FD_193490 | JGI IMG/M metagenome (GOLD analysis project Ga0247608, IMG submission 193490) | Sheep rumen microbial communities from Palmerston North, Manawatu-Wanganui, New Zealand - 1766 DNA GHGlow gp2 | ecosystem: Host-associated > Mammals > Digestive system > Stomach > Rumen ...
TCGTGAACACTGGTTGGAACGGCACAGGCAAGCGTATCTCTATCAAGGATACACGTGGTATCATCGACGCTATCCTCGGTGGCGCTATCCTGAAGGCTCCTACCAAGAAGATTCCTTACTTCGACTTCGAGGTTCCCACACAGCTCGACGGCGTGGCTTGGGGCATTCTCGATCCTCGCGACACCTATCAGAACCGCAATGAGTGGGAAGAGAAGGCTAAGGATCTTGCTGGTCGTTTCATCAAGAACTTCAAGAAGTACGAGGGCAACGAGGCTGGTAAGGCACTTGTCGCTGCTGGTCCGAAATTGTAAAAAGCATTTTTTGACCTACATCAAAATAAGGGGCGGTTTCTTCGGGAATCGCCCCTATTTTTGATAAAGATACAAAAAAACTACTTACCTTTGCACTTGTAATCGTGAGATTATACTTTTATATTCATTAGGTTAGTAGTTAGATTTTTTAAGGTAAAGATTATGTTATTAGATTTTCAAACGACGGTCATGTTGGCGTCGGTTGCTATTGCTTCGGCATTGAGCATCATTACATTGGTGCACAACAATGTCCGATAGATGTCAACAGCCGTTGAAAGGAGCGCGGGGTGAGTGATTCATACCGCGCTCTTTTTTTATGAAAAAATGAAAAAATGGAGGAATAAACAACAAAACTAACTTAAAATCGGTCAAATTATGGCATATTTTCATTAATTATAAGGTGAAAATGGCTCATATTTGCGGAAATGTGCGTAAATTTGCAGCCAAATTGCGATAAAATCGATTTTGAGCTCAATGAAAAGATATATCGAAGCACTCTGTCTGCTGACAGTCTGTCTGATTCTGAATGCCTCTTGCTTAGGTTCCGACGATGACAGTAAAGTAGAATATGCCAACGATACCGCCATTAAGACCTTTAGTCTGACGACGGTAAACCGTTATGTACATACCACTACTAAGGCTGGTAAGGATTCCGTCTACAAGAAAGCACTGATAAATCCCGTGGTATTTACCATCGACCAGTATCAGGACAGGATTTACAACACCGATTCCCTGCCTGCCGACTGTGACATCGAGCATGTCCTGGCCTCGATCACTAGTGTCAACAGCGGTACCATTGTCATCAAGTATTTAAACAAGTCAAACGAAGACTCCCTGGTATACTTCAGCAGCACCGATTCTATCAACTTCAAGAAGGCCAAGGGCATTCGCGTCTATTCCCGTGATGGTTCTGCCTTCCGCACCTACGACATTGCCCTCAATGTTCATCAGGTCGAGAGCGGAAGGATGATCTGGGAGAAGAAGACTCAGGCCGATATCCCCACAGACACAGAGACGGCACTCTGGGAACAGCGCGTGGTCGCTGCTGGATTCCATTCGTTTATTGGTGCCAGTAACAATGAGGGCTACGCCTTTAACCTTAATGGAGCCATCATGGTGAGCGAAGACAAGGGTCTGACATGGGAGGAAGATTTCATTATCGATGATATTGCACTGTTACCGACAGAGAACTATGCCTTCGCCTCATGGCCCTTCTCTGCCAACGACTCTACAGACTACCAACTGCTGATTGGTACCAGTCCGCAGTATGACAAGGCCTGCGTGGTATGGCGCAAGATCTCTGAGCACGCCTACCGCAGTCTGCCCTCCAAATGGGTGTTCCTGCCTGTGGAGAGCTTCAATCCCTACTACCTGCCGAAGATGGATCACCTGAATCTGGTGTACTACAACTTCCTGCCCCTCGCCATCGGCAACGACGGAAAGATTTATGTAAGCCGCGACCAGGGTATTACCTGGAAGACGACTTCAGGATATACCCTCCCCAAAAACATCGGAACGTTCAACCTCACTGCCTTTGCCGATGACTACGGCTATCTCTGGCTGGTGGGCAACGACACCGGCGAAGTATGGCGGGGCCAATACTTAAATTAGCGTGAGGAAACTGCTGATAGCAATCTTCATGGTGGCAGTCTCAACAGCCACACACGCCCAGGAAGAGCCAGAATACAGGATGGAACTGGGCGCAGGCTTCGGACTGGTAACCTACCTAGGTGATTACAACAGCAATCTTGTGAAAGGGATGCAGCCTTGGGGAACTCTCCTAGCCAAATACCGCCTGAACCCACGCATGGCTGTGGCCATGGACCTCGGAACGGGAAAGGTGAAAGGCTCCAGCGACAACGTCAGTACCTGGTATCCTACGGAGTCCTACGACTTCAACCACAGCCTCACGGAAATGGATGTGCGCTTCGAGTACAACTTCTGGGCCTACGGCACCGGACAGGAATACAGGGGAGCAAAACGGCTGACACCGTTCATCACCTTAGGTCTCGGAGCCACCTTTTACGGGGGTGAGCACAGCGGAGCAACCGTGAACCTGCCCATCGGAGCAGGCATCAAATATAAACTCGGACAGCGGCTGAACCTGACAGCAGAATGGGTGGTGCGCTTCACCCCGAGTGACAAAATCGACGGCCGCAGCGATACCTACGGCATCAAGAGCGGCGGACTGTTCAAGAACAGCGACTGCTACAGCGTCATCCAGGTGGGTCTGTCATACGACCTCTGGGCAAAATGTAAAACGTGTCATAACGATAGAGATTAAGATATATGAAAGAGCTTTTGGACATGAATCGTATTCCCCAGCACATTGCCATCATCATGGACGGCAACGGGCGTTGGGCTATGGAGCGAGGGAAAGACCGCAGTTTCGGCCATCAGGCCGGTGTCGATGCCGTTCGCCGCATCACGTCAGAGTGTACCCGTCTTGGCGTGAAGTTCCTGACCCTATACACCTTCTCCACGGAGAACTGGAATCGTCCTGCCGACGAGGTGGCAGCCCTGATGGGACTGGTGCTGACCTCGCTGGAAGACGAGATCTTCATGAAGAATAATGTGCGCTTCCGTGTTGTGGGCGACCGTTCCCGCATCCCCGAGGTTGTCAATAAGAAACTGGCAGAGACCGAGGAGCACACTGCTGGCAACACCACCATGACGATGGTAGTAGCCCTGAGCTACTCGTCAAAGCTGGAGTTGACCACAGCTGCCAAGCAGATTGCCCAGGAGGTGAAAGACGGCAAGCTCAGTGTCGACGACATCACCGAGGAGACCATCAACGACCATTTGTGGACGAACTTCATGCCCGATCCCGAGCTCTTGATACGTACCGGTGGCGAACTCCGCATATCCAACTACCTGCTCTGGCAGTGTGCCTATTCAGAATTCTATTTCTGCGACACCTACTGGCCCGACTTCATGGAGGAAGACCTGTACAAAGCTATCTACAGCTACCAGAGCCGTCAGCGCCGCTTCGGTAAGACAGAAGCCCAGGTGGAAGCAGAAGAAAAGTAAAAAAGTAAAACGGTAAAAAGTGACATCTAATATATATATAAATAAGGTAATAGGTAAGGTGAAGGGTGTTTTACTCTTTTACCTTCTTACCTTCTTACCTTTAAGCGTCGTTGCGCAGGACAAGATCATCAACCCCGACATCTCCTATGCCGGTACCCCGCGTACCTGTGAGATTGGCGGCATTGCCGTGGAGGGTGTCGAAGGCTATGAGGACTATGTGCTCACAGGACTCTCCGGCCTCTCTGTCGGACAGCAGGTGGAAGTGCCCGGTTCCCAGATCACCGAAGCTGTGAAGCGCTACTGGCGCAACGGACTCTTCTCGAAGGTCAGCATCACGGCAGACTCTATCGTTGGCAATAAGATCTACCTTTGCATCCACTTAGGACTACGCCCCCGTATCTCTGCTATCAACTACCACGGCATCAAGAAAGCTGAACGTGAGGATATGGAGGCGAAGTTGGGTATGGTGAAAGGCATGAGCCTGACGCGCAATATCATAGACCGTGCGAAGATTCTGGCCAAGAAGTACTTCGATGACAAGGGATACAAAAATGCCGAGATCGACATTGTCCAGCACGAACAGGAAGGAACAAATCAGGTGGTGCTCGACGTGAACATCGACAAGAAGGACAAGATGCGCGTCCACCAGCTGATCTTCGACGGCAACGAGAAACTCAGCGACGGCAAGATCAAAGGCTCACTCATCAGCAAGGGTGCCTTCGGCAAGATCCATGAGGCAGGCAAACTCGCCAACCTCTTCAAATCGAAGAAATTCACCGACGAGCGCTATAAAGAGGCTAAGCAAGCCCTCATCGAGAAATACAACGAGCTCGGCTTCCGCGATGCAACTATCATCGAGGACTCCGTCTACAGCTACGACGACAAGCACGTGAACGTCTACGTCAAGATCGACGAGGGCGACAAGTACTTCATCCGTAACATCACTTGGGTGGGTAACACGGTCGTTACCACCGACTACCTCAATGCCGTACTCGGCATGAAGAAAGGTGATGTCTACAACCAGAAGCAGATGAGCAAGCGCTTGAAGGAAGACGACGACGCTGCCGGAAACTATTACTATAACAATGGTTATGTGTTCTCGAATATCGACCCAGTGGAAGTGAACATCGATGGTGACTCTATCGACATTGAGATGCGCGTCACAGAAGGTCCGCAGGCACACCTCAACCATGTGCGTATCTACGGTAACGACCGCCTCTATGAAGAGGTTGTACGTCGTGAGCTCCGCACCAAGCCTGGTGACTTGTTCAACAAGGAAGCCCTGATGCGCTCTGCCCGTGATATCGCCTCCATGGGATTCTTCGACCCTGAAAAAGTGGTGCCCGACGTAAAGCCTAACTACGAGGACGGTACGGTGGACATCAACTGGCAGCTGGAGCAGAAGTCCAACGACCAGCTGGAGTTCTCACTCGGTTGGGGACAGACGGGTATCATCGGAAAGATTGGTATCAAGTTCAACAACTTCTCCATCCGTAACCTCTTTGGCAAAAACAAGCTCCACCGCGGTATCCTGCCCTATGGCGATGGTGAGCAGCTCGGCTTCAGCTTCCAGACCAACGGTTCGTACTACAGCTCGCTGAGTGCCAACTACGGTACCAACTGGTTTGGTGGCAAGCGTCCTAACAGCCTCAATGTCGGTGCCTTCTACTCTAAGCAGAGTGATATCTCGAGCTACTACCGTAACAACGCGTTCTACAACAACTACGCGATGTACAGCTACGGTTACGGTGGCTACAACCCCTACTACATGAACTACGAGTCGATGCTCGACGACGATAAGACCATGACCGTCTTCGGTGCCTCTGTAGGATGGGGTAAGCGTCTGCGCTGGCCTGATGACTACTTCCAGTTCACAGCCACCCTGGGCTACACCCGCTATATGCTGCGCGACTGGAGTTACTTCTATATCCACAACGGTAACTGTAACAACATCAACCTCGGCTTGACACTGTCGCGTACCTCTACCGACAACCAGCTGTTCCCACGCCGTGGTTCAGAGTTCATGGCCTCCGTCACCCTCACGCCGCCTTGGTCGCTCTTCGACGGCAAGGACTACGCTACGTTGGCAAAGAACACCAACTCTGCCACCTACGAAGACGAGTTGCAGGATGTCTACCGCTGGATTGAGTACCACAAGTGGAAGTTCAAGGCCCGCACCTTCACCGCCCTCACTGGAGGTCAGAAGTGCTTCGTGCTGATGACCCGTGTGGAGATGGGACTCTTAGGCGCCTACAACAAAGACAAGCGCTCACCCTTCGAGACCTTCTACGTGGGTGGTGACGGTATGAGTGGTTACAGCTATGGCTACGCTGAAGAGACCATCGGTCTGCGTGGTTATGAGAACGGTTCACTCTCCTACTCCTCTGCCTACGAGGAGATGATGCAAGGCCGTACCATCTCATCTTACAACTCGTATGCCTACGACCGCTTCACCTTGGAGCTTCGCTATCCGTTCATGCTGGGCAACACCACCATCTACGGACTGGGCTTCGTCGAAGGCGGTAATGCTTGGGCAAACGCCAAGGACTTCAACCCCTTCAAGATGAAGCGCTCTGCCGGACTCGGCGTACGTATCTTCCTCCCGATGGTGGGTCTGATGGGTATTGACTGGGCTTATGGTTTCGACAATGTCTACACCAACCAGAGCGGCGCACAGTCACGCGGTGGCAGCAACTTCCACTTCATCCTCGGACAGGAGTTCTAATTAAACCTATTAACGATATAAGCGTCAAAGAGGTGTATAACATAAAAAGATTACGATTATGAATAATGAGTTTTTCAGAAATAAGGTGATGGGGTTGGTAAAATGGGTTTTACCTTTTTACCTTCTTACCTTTTTACCTTTAAGTGTTAGCGCACAGAAGTTCGCTCTCGTCGACATGGAGTATATCCTGAAGAATATCCCTGCCTACGAGCGTGCCAACGAGCAGCTCAGCCAGGTGTCAAAGCAGTGGCAGGCAGAAGTCGATGCCCTCACCACCGAGGCGCAGACCCTCTATAAGAACTATCAGAACGAGGTGGTCTTCCTCTCCAAGGAGCAGAAGAAAGCCAAGCAGGATGCCATCGTAGAGAAAGAAAAGCAGGCCGCCGACCTGAAGAAGCAGTACTTTGGCCCCGAAGGCGAGCTCTTCAAGAAGCGCAATGCCCTCATGAATCCGATCCAGGACGAGATCTACAATGCCATCAAGGACATCTCCGAAGCCCGTGGCTATCAGCTCGTACTCGACCGTGCCAGTGATACCGGCATCATCTTCGGCTCCCCGAAGATCGACATCTCCAATGAAGTACTCAGAAAATTAGGCTACTAGAATCGATAATAATTAACAATAAGAAATGAAAATGAAAAAATTAATTATCTGCGCTATTTGCGCAATCTGCGGTATCACCACCGCCAACGCACAGGGTAAGTTCGGTCATGTGAACACCCAGGAGATTATCCAGGCTATGCCTGAGTACAGCAAGGCAAAGACTGAGATCGATGCCCTGCAGGCACAGTATGAGGCTGACCTGAAGTCGATGCAGGACGAGTTGCAGAAGAAGGGCGAAGCCTTCGACAAGGAGCAGGCTACCCTGCCCGACAACATCAAGCAGCGCCGTCAGCAGGAGCTCCAGGACATGTATCAGAAGATCCAGCAGAGCTACCAGGACAACCAGCAGGCACTCGCCAAGGCTTCTCAGGAGAAGATGTCTGCCATCCAGGGCAAGGTGCTCGAGGCCATCAAGGCTGTTGGTCAGGCTGGTGGATTTGTCTACATCATGGAGGACAACTCTCTGCCCTTCATCAGCACCACTCTCTCTACCGACGTTACTGCACAGGTTAAGACCAAACTTGGATTGAAGTAATCTATGAAGCGACTTGCAAGCATCATACTGTTCATGTGCGTTTTCCTGGGTGTATCAGCTCAGGAAAACGCCACATTGAAATTCGGATTCCTCAGCTACGAGGCTGCCCTGCAGTCGATGCCCGACTACACGCTGGTTCAGAAAAATCTGGCCGACCTCAAGGCTCAGTATCAGACAGAAGCCAAGCGCGTGGAAGACGAGTTCAACCGCAAATACGAAGAGTTCCTCGAAGGCCAGCGCGAGTTTCCGAAGACCATCCTTCAGAAGCGCCAGAGCGAGCTTCAGGAACTGATGCAGAAGAACATCGCCTTCAAGCAGCAGGGACTAGACGAACTGGCCCGTGCAGAGCAAGAGGCCATGGCTCCCCTGCGCATCAAGCTCATCGAGGCCCTCGGCAAGATTGGCAGTGAGCGCGGCTATGCCTTCATCGTCGACACCGACCAGAAGGCACTGCCCTTCATCAACCCCGCCATGGGCGAGGACATCAACCAGACGGTTCAGGATGCTCTCAAGTAGTCCGGGACCGATCGGAATCTTCGACAGCGGCTACGGCGGACTCACCATCCTTCACGGCATCCGCCAGCTGCTTCCCCAGTACGACTATCTCTATCTGGGCGACAATGCCCGCGCACCCTATGGACCACGTTCATTCGACGTGGTCTATGAGTTTACGCGCCAGGCAGTGCTGCGCCTCTTCGAGATGGGCTGCCACCTCGTCATCCTCGGCTGTAACACCGCCTCGGCCAAAGCCCTGCGCACCATCCAGCAGCACGACCTGCCTAAGTGGGACCCAGAGCGCCGCGTCTTAGGTGTCATCCGCCCCACGGCAGAGGTCATCGGCTCACTTACCAAATCACGCCACGTAGGTGTCCTCGCCACCGAAGGCACCATCAAGAGCGAGAGCTACAACCTCGAAATCCACAAGCTCCACCCGGACATCCAGGTATCGGGCGTGGCCTGTCCCTTCTGGGTGCCCCTCGTCGAATACAACGAGGCCGACTCTCCTGGAGCCGACTACTTTGTCAAGAAGCGCATCGACCAGATCATGCGCCTCGACCCTCAGATCGACGCCATCATCCTCGGCTGTACCCATTACCCGCTGCTCATGCCGAAGATATTGAAGTACCTTCCCGCTGGCGTCCGTGTGATTCCTCAGGGCGAATATGTGGCCGAGAGCCTTAAAGACTACCTTGAGCGCCATCCGCAGATAGAGCAGCGCTGCAACAAAAATGGTGAGGCACACTACCTCACCACCGAAAACCCCGACAAATTCAAGGAGCAGGCTCAGATCTTCCTCCACGAGTCCATCGACGTTGAGAACATCACTTTAGGATAAAATCCCTCATCTCTCAACAAATCTCTCAAAACCCGCATAAACACAGGAGTTCCGGGCATTGAGAGATTATTTTCATCCCTCCCTCACCTCTCCCTAATCCCTCCATTCACCCCTCCAATTGGTACCATCTGAATCATTGTGAAGTGGAGACCACATGAGAGATTAGGGAGAGATAAGGGAGGGATGCGGAGAATCTCTCAGTCCGGTAAACGACTATGTATAAAGCACTTACATAAAATTATTGAGAGATGAGAGTTTTTTCGCTTGTGTCTATCGATCAGTACGACAACAGAATTATCGTCTACTTTTTCAGTTAATAAAGAGAAAAAATGTCTAGTGAAATCAGGAAAAGTCAACCAACAAGGGTGCGAAAAATGTTCCCAAGTTGGGAACATTTGCTTCCCAACAAGGGAACGAAACATTCCCAACCTGGGAATAATACAGAAGAAAAGCTGTTTGTCAGACTTAAGCCAAATCAATTATACGCCATTCATTTTAACATTAGTTATTAAATAATCCAAAAAATTAGTAGTTTTCCAAGAAATAAATTGATATTACGAGAAAATTACGTATATTTGCAGTTGACTACTTGTTGTCTGACGCCAAATGATATAGCCGAACGTGTTCAGCAAATCACATCGCAAAAGACAAACCACACCAAGCCAAGAGAGGCCTGCATCCCCAAATGGAACGTAGCAGGTGTGGTACGAGATAGTCACGACATATTAAAAAAGGCGTTTGCAAAGCGCTTTGTTTTGACGTGTAGAAACTTCGCAACTTTCTGGAATTGTCAGAACACAGCAACAGCAGATGTCCTCGGGATGTGTATATAGGAGTCCCCTATTTTCTTACGTCTCAAGTTAATTGAGGTGAATGAGAAGGGGGAGGAATATATTCATATCGGCGTGGGCTTCAGCGTTGCTCGTTCAACAATTCCGGGCAATGCGAAGGCCTCTACACGTGGGACGAGCGACATGCAGAGTTCCCACGCTTTCTTTTTGTGTCGCAAATGATCAATAGTAACGATTTAAAAGCAGTCGAATCTGGGGCTATAGACTGGCAGACAAAAATTATGAACCTAAAACAACTTCTATGTTTAGCAGGCCTTGTACTATCTATGAATGTGCAAGCTCAAGAATTAAAGATTCATGTTGACAAGAAAGGTAAAATTGGTTATGTTGACCAAGATGGTAACGAAGTCATCAAATGTCAATATGAATCTGCCCAGCCTTTTAATGACGGTATTGCAATTGTCACGAAGGGTGGAAAGTCTGGCATTATCGACACTAAAGGAACTGTTCTGCTTCCATTAAAATACACTCAGATATTCCCATGGAACAAGAACCTTTACCTTATCAAATCAGGAAAATTAATGGGACTTGCGAACCATGAAGGCAAAGAAATGCTACCAGCTAAGTACTCATTCATTTCGCGTCCAAATTGTTATGGTAAAGCAATAATTGCATTAGGTGGTAAAGCTACACCCTCCGACAAAAAGACATACATGGCAAAAGCAAAGTATGGTATTATCAATGCAAATGGAGACATATTAGTAGAACCAAAATACAAGGGACTATATGAATTTGCATATGATGGAGCAAATGAAGTAAAATACTACGAGGGGAAACGTCTTTTGTTCAGCTACCATTGCACAGCAGACACCTTAGTTACTGATTGTGCTTATTTGGGATTCAGCGGGAATAACCTTGGGATTTATAATGCCGGCATCATTGATAGTAAAGGAAAAGAAATCTTAAAACCAGGTTTGTACTACTTTGTTATGCAACCACAGAGTGGTATGGTAAGATACTATAATGTTACAAAGAAACAAACTATATGCGGTTATCACAATCTAAGCACGGGTAAAGGATTTGAAGCAGCCAAATTCGACACAAAGCTCGATGACATCAATTTCTGGACTCATGGAGATTTTATCGGCGAAATTGCACCTGTGAACGGCAGTTCGTGGTCATTCATCAACAATAGCGGAACAACAATCAGAACAGGATATTCTTCATTAAAGCATAGCATTGCAAGTGGATTATGGGCTGCAAAGAACAATTCTGGGAAATGGGAAGTTTTTAATGATCAAAATAATGACATCACACCACTATCGGGATATGATGAAATCGAATTTCCTAGATTCAAAGAAGATCAACAAGTTTTTTCTGTCTTAAAAGAAGGAAGGTATGGTTGTATTACCCGCTCTGGTGACGTCAGAGTTCCTTTTGAATACGAGAAAGCTTACGGCAACATATACGACATGATTGCAGTTATGAAAGATGGAAAATGGGGAATGGTTTCACCCGAGAACTCAGAACTTATCCCTACAGCTTTCGCAAATGTTGTTTTCCCATCGGAGCGTAACACAAAACACATGTGGGTAACGAAAGAGGATTCACTATTCTATCACTATAATCTGAAAACTAATCAGATATCTACCACTGGTTATAAAAGAGTTGACAACTTCAAAGATGGTATCGCCCATGTTGCACCAACGGACATGATAGTCGACAACACACCATTGAACCGAGCACAGCTATTCCTTCCAAATGCAGTCAAAGCAGATATCGACAATGTTGATGTAGCAAAGAACATTGATAAATTTGGCTACCTCATAAATGCCAATGATGAAGTACTGATGGATATGCCCGTTTCTGTAGCATATAAAGATCTGATAGTAAAAGAAATCCAAAAGCGAAATGGACGCGCTTTAACATCCATGGAGAAGAAGAATATACTATTAGAGGCCACACGTGAGAATCGTTCTTACGATTTGAATGCAACACTGAGTAAAAACGAATGGAATTATTAACTTCAAAGAAAGACGGTTATGAAGATGCGATATATCATATTAGGACTTGCAGTAGCAACAGTTTCTAACACACTTGCCCAAGAAACAGAATCAAATTATCGACGCAGTTCGATATATTCAATTTTAGTTAATCACACAGACCAAAAGTTTGCAGGTGAAATCAAAGAAGCTTTCTTGCAGATTCCTGTTCCAGACAAGTTTAACGATCACAATCTGAGCGTCAAAGTCCTCACCATGGACAAAAAGCTATCTGGAGCTGGTAGTGAAAAGGAGAATACTGAGATTACTTCATTCCTTAATAATAATAAGGTTGCAAGTCGCCTAGTTGGACGCTGGTTCAATAGAGATTTCTTCACTGGGAAATGCGACATGGAATTGATAAAAGAGCGTGGCCTCTATAACGCGACAGAGTTTGATAAGCAATTGGCAGATCGTTCAGCTCGCGGCATTGCTATGCTCCAGGATGCAGGTGAAGATCTAATAGGTAACACTTTTGTCATTGTGAACGATATACGTTACGTAGACAAGAATAAAGGTGCAAAAACAGGAGCTGCGATAATTAAGATTTTAGGAGCAGTTGCTGCGGCAGCAACAGGAACCAATATCGACGATTTGACGGACAATATCGGAGATATGGTTGAAACTATTAAAGGTTTTAAAGTAAAAATCAACACCTTCCTCTACCAACTGGAATGGTCGGATGATATTGCTAACCTATTCTATCAGGAGCAATACTCTGGCACACCAAATCATGAGAAATGGGCTACCTTTGAGGCTGCGCGAGGAGACTACAAGCTGAAGTATGTTGGCAAAGTTGAGAGTAGTGGTGGTACAACGTCATTCTTAGGCATTAACGAAAACGAGCCGATTGTAATGGTACGCAAAGCTTGTCAGCGAGCTATTGACGAAAATGTTGTCGACCTGCAACGAAATTACATCGAATTCAGAACAAAGACACCATTAGTGAGCGTTGAGCCACTCACTGCCTTTATTGGAATGAAGGAGGGGGTTAGTTCGAAGAGCAAATTCGAAGTACTAGAAGTTGTTGAGAAAGAGAATGGGAAACATGAATATAATCGTGTAGGAGTTATTGAACCCATTGATAATCTTATTTGGGACAATCGTTACATGGCCGTTGAAGAGGGGGCCACAGGCGCCACACTTGGCTATACTACTTTCCGCAAAGTCAGTGGCAAAGATTTTGCCAAGGGCATGCTAATACGTGAAATGTCAAACAAATAATTTCAAAACAAAAAAGAAAGAAATGACAATGAAAAGAACTGTTAGTTTATTATTCCTGCTATTCACAATGATACTTGGTGTAGCAGCGAAAGGTGATAAAATGCCTCAATATGATATTACTGGGGCTGGATCAGGTACAGAAGGAACTCTTCTAGTAAAAGTGTACGTCTATGCTAAAAGCGTAAAAGATGAAGACCTAAAGCGAGCAGCTGTTCATGGAGTGGTATTCCGAGGCTGTAGTGGTAATGCAAGCGGTGCACGGCAACCAGCCATGGCATCACCAACAGCAGAAATCGACAATGCCGCTTTCTGTGAAGCATTTTTCGCAAAAGATGGTCAATGTCAGAATTTTGCAAGCATCGTTACAGGATCATACGATCGTGTAAAAACCCAAAAGGGGTATAAATGCGGTGCTATACTTCAAATAGACAAGACTGCTCTCCGCAAAACACTTGAACAAGCAGGTGTGGTTCGTTCTCTATCATCTGGTTTCTAACCCATAATTCACAAAACATGAAGAAAGTATTATTATCATTATTACTTTGCACATTTACTGCAACTGGCTACGCACAGTATCGTGATGTAAAACTTCCCGAAGCACCCAAGCATACAAACTATAGAGATTACGAGACACAGGACAATGGTTTCTGGTTTGCCGCTGAAGCAGAGGGTGCCAGCAGCGCTATGCCAGTACGCAGGAACATGCAATTTGCCAGTGCGACATTTACAACAGGATATCGTTTCAACGAGTTTCTGCGTCTGGGTGTTGGACTCGGCACGCGTATTTATGTCAACAATGCCGACGTAAGAGATACTGAAAACAGATTTGCATTTCCTGTATTTGCAAATATGCGTGGTAATTTTATTTCAGCTTATGATCGCGATGGTGTTCCTTTCTGGTCAATTAATGCCGGCTATGCCGTCAATGATGGAGTATTTGCCAGTCCTACTATCGGATATAGTTTCGGCGGACTACGTAACAACTTCCTGATAGGTATTAGTTATACAATCAGTCGTTTTAAAGATTACAAGAAAGAGAATACGACTTTCAGCTATTTCGGTTTAAAACTAGGATATGAATTCTAAAACTAAAAATCGTCTGATATGAAAAAATTAGTATTAATCATAATAGCGAGCATATCGCTGACGTGTGTCCAGGCGCAGAATAAAGCTATCTATGCCCGAACTTCCATCAGATGTCTTGGTGTAGAGTTAGATGGATCGCAAACTCTCCGTGTGCAGGGATACGGGCGAAATCGTACAGATGCAAAGGAGCAGGCAAAGAAAAACGCGGTATGGGCAGTCATCTTTGAAGGTATACGCGATGGCGTACAAGGGTGTAACAATCGTCCACTCGTAACAGAAGTGAATGCAAAAGAACGCTACGAGGACTACTTTAACATTTTCTTTGCCGATGATGGCGAATACCAGAAATATGTATTGCTACGCGATACCAAGAAACGCTCAGGTGGTAGATCTAAAGACAAATTAGGTTATGCTTATGATCTAACCATTCGCGTACTGAGGGCTGAATTAAAAGCACGCCTAAAGGCCGACAATGTTATAGACTAAAAAGGAACAAATTATGAAAATAAAAACATTATTATCCATCATGATGCTGACAGCATTTTCACTGTCAGCAATGGCGCAAGCAAAGAAACCAACTCTAATGGTAGTGCCAAGTGAAGCTTGGTGTAAAGCTCATGGCTACGAACAGACTTTCGACAACCAAGGCATGATTGAGGAAATTCCAGATTACAAAGCTGCAGTATCTTCTGACCAACAGCTAAATGCAATCATCTCTAAGATTAATACCCTTATGGCAGATCGAGGATTCCCTCTTAAAGATCTTCAGCAGAATCTGAGAAGTATCTCTAACCTCTCGGCAGAGGATAGACTGATTACTAGTAAGACCAGCGGTTCAAACATACAGGAAAGTCCATTAGATCGTTTACGCCGTACAGCAAAAGCTGACATTTTACTGGAAATAGACTGGATGGTCAATACTGTAGGACCAAAGAGTAGCATCACTTACAATCTGCGTGCCATCGATGCATATAGTAATAAGCAAGTTGCAGGTGCACAAGGAACAGGAAAGGGTTCCTTCTCTGCAGAAATACCAGTATTATTGGAAGAAGCGGTTCAAGACCATATGGACAGCTTTGTTGAACGTTTGCAATCTCATTTCGATGATCTGCTAACCAACGGCCGTGAAGTTGTACTCGATATGCGTGTATTTGATATCGGGACAATCGACTTTGAAAAGATGTATGGTGACTTAGAACTCAGTGAAGTTATAGACAATTGGCTATCGGACAACTGCGTGAACCATCGATTCAGCAAATCAGATGCCACTGAATCAATGATACTATATGAACAGGTACGCATTCCGCTATACAAAACTAACGGATCAGCTCAAGACACTTATGGTTTTGCCCGCGAACTAGCTCGTTTCTTAGGCGCATCACCATACAACATCACAGTAAAGACTGTTAATCGCGGTCTTGGGCGATGTCTTTTAATTTTAGGAGAAAAGTAGAAAGGAGGATTTGAATTATGAAAATGAAGAATATTCTGGCAATAATATGCCTTATGGCTTCTGCGAACACTTTTGCTCAAGACTGCGTATTGCCCATTTCCATCCAGCTTGATGAAGATTTTTCCAATGTTCCAACCGCAGCAAGTAACATCTTGTATCAGTCACTACTTCGTGTAGCGACAGAAAATGGCCTTACGACAGAAGCTCCAACTACTCCCTTCGTGCTAACAGCACATTGTGATGTACTTGATAAGAGTAATTTACCTGGACCACCTATTCAGACGGTGTATAATTTTGGTGTAACATTTTATATGGCTGACACCTATAGCCAGAAGAAATTCGGAACAGCATATATTACACTTGATGGCGTAGGCACAGGTGAAGTTAAGAGCTACATCAACGCATTCCGTCGAATTAATACCCGAAATAGTGAGATCATCAATCTCATAAATCGAGGGAAAAAGAACATGTTGAACTATTACGATTCACAGTACCGTAACATCATTAAGGAGGCTAAGAGGCTTGTAGGTCTTCAGAAATACGAAGAGGCACTAACAATGGTATTAGCAATACCTCTCTGTTCGAAAGGTGGTGAAGAGGCTACGCGCTACGGGCTTGAACTCTACACGAAGTATCTTGATAGAATGAATCTCTATCTACTTAATCAAGCAAAAGCGCTATGGGCTGCTGGTCAGGATCAAGAAACGGCCTACGAAGTGTGTTCTATGTTAGCACAGATTGACCCAGATGCTGCCTGTTACAACGAAGCCTGGAAACTTATGAAAGAAGTTAAAGCACAGGTTCGTAGTGACATCGACTTTGAGATGCGCGAGAAGTATCATGACCAAATTCAACTTGAAAAAGATCGCATTTCAGCAGCGAGGGCTGTTGGTGTTGCCTTTGGGAACGGACAAAAGCCTACAACAACAAACTTGATGTGGCTAAGATAATTCTCAATAATTAACACGGTCGTATCCTGACCAAAAAGTAATACTGCTCCAAAGGATACTTGGTGCAACATAAACATTTTTCTATGAAAAAGATTTTAGCAGTGGTTGCTCTTGCGTTCACGACCCTGACAATGAGCGCACAAGAAGACTCTAAGTTTACCATTAAGGCAGGAGTAGGTCTCTCGTCAGTTGTTGGTAGCGATGCCGATACTAAAATGACATTCTCTTACAAGGTTGGTGCGGCGTACGACCTCGGTATTTCTGAAAATTTTTCCATCATTCCAGGTATTGAATTTGCTAAAAAAGGTTTTAAATCTGATAATATTGATGGCAGTATCAGTATGACATATCTACAGATTCCCATTTTTGCTGCATACAAATTTAACATTTCTGACGGAATGAACCTTACTATTAAAGCCGGTCCCTATGCATCGTATGGACTTTTCGGAAGCGATATTGAATGGGCTGGCGGCAGTAAAACCAACGTATTTGACAAAGACGATGGATTTAAGCGCTTTGATGCAGGGGCTATAGCAGGAGTATCTCTTGACTTTAGCCAGTTCATGGTTGGTCTTGAATATAGTCGTGGTTTTACCAAGCTAACTTCTGATTACAGTCAGTTCAATCAGGCTTTTGGCATCGTAGTAGGCTACAAGTTCTAATCACTACACGGACTTGGTTTTTTGCTGATTTGGAGTCCGGATTGGTCCCATCAGTCCGGATTTCAATTGTAGCATAATATAGTTTAAATATACAAAAGAGATAGGACTATTTCATTACTAGTTTGTATTGATATATTAACCAATGGCATTGTGGATAATGTGAAAGACCAATACCATCGATATCTGATTCTTGATTATTGTTCTTATATTACTTGTCTTCATGGATGGCAGAAAGGGTGGGTTTATGACTTGTCAAAGTCGTATTACCAACAGTTTGTCAATATTCCGGAGAGGATATACAAAATGGGAGATGTGAAGAAGAAAGTTTTGTACTCCCGTCTTGCTGTGGATATAATAAAAAACAGTGGTTATAAATTCGGAAACAATAAGGATATTGTTGAAGATACATCCAAAAATCCTGGTGATGTTTTTATTAATTAGGGAATGACTCGCGGAACTGGGCTTATTGATGTAAAGATGAGAATTCAGGGTGATGTGATGCTTGTCATACAATTGCAAGGAAACATTCTTAAACATTGTATCGAGGTTCTTGGTAAAGACGCACGGGATAAGGATTTGTTTGCAACATTGTCTAAGAATCGTAAAGGCAAAGCTACAGGCATCAGTTTTGGAGATTTAATAGACAAATTGATAACCCAAGGTTTTTTCTCTACAGAAGAGGATAAGGTTGTAGACTACTGTCTTGATGATTCAAAGTATGAAAAGCCAGATACCAAGAATCTTTTCAATGCCTACAATGATACTTTCTTTTATCAGTATGTGAAGATTGCTGATGATACAACAGTGGAAGATGTATTGCAAGCAATAATCGACAATGTAAGTAAAATGAAAGGAGGTATACCCCTTCTTCTATAGGGACTTACCGTCATTAAGTTTGGCCTTCGTCCTCGCAATACGAAATAGGTGTCCCATCGCTGGGACACCTATTTCGTATTCTTAGTCGGGAGTGTTCTATTCCATTCTCAGCCACTCTGCAAAGAACTTATCGTAGACTTCATAAATATCTTGTTGATGAGTAATTAGTTGCTTGTCAATGAGGATCTGGGATGCTTTTTGTACACTGCTGGAAGAAGACAGATGATGACGTTTTACGAACTCCATTCCAGTAATCTGTTTCGCTTTTCCCTCACGCCCAATGGCAACAAGGAGGTCTCGTTGTTTTACTGTTAACTGGAATAGCGTGTCTTTATAAGCTTCTTCATTTTGGAAGATTATCTGAGTTGCAGCTTTTTCCACATCATCAACTGTTACATGGTCGGATGTGGCATAAAGTTGATTCAGGACTTTCTGAAGATACCATGTTGTACCATCATAACGTTCATAAATGGCCTTTACCACGCCATTATCTATCTTTTTTCCGGTCTTTTCGAAATGGTGGCTAGCAAATGACTCATATTCGGACAACTCAACAGGTTTCAAAAATAAGAAAGAAGTGCTTTGATAGAATGGTCTGGCTGGCGAAGAGAATATTTCACTCATCATTCTTTTCTGAGAACCTGAGAATACAAACACAGCATTGCGACAGTCTTGAACATAAGTTCTCATTAAGGCCTCAACATTCTGTTCTGGATAATCTACAATGGACTGAAACTCATCGATGGCAACGATACAACGCTTGTCGGCCGATTTCAGGTAATTAAAAATCTCCTCAAGGGTAAATGAAGGTGATTTGATATCGCCGACTCCTAGATTCCAACTTGCATTGCCCATTCCGTCGAATGATATACCTGTGCGAAGCGAAGTGACATACTTTAGAAATCGATCCACTGCTTCCCGACCTCTTGGTTTTAGACGGGTAACAATGCTGCGCCCCATCTGAAAGACCATGTCCTGCAAGTTCTTGGTTGCATAGATGTCTATTAAGAATGTGTAATACTTCTGCTGGATGGTAGACTGGGCAAAGCAATGCTTTAGTAGTCCCGTTTTCCCCATACGACGGGGAGAAATGAGAGCCACATGGTTGCCATTTGTCAATAAGGTGGTCAATTCCTGAGTCTCAACCTTACGATCGCAGAAATACTCAGCTGATTCATAGCCGTAGGTAATAAATGGGTTGTCTATCATAACAATATCTATTTTTATGGTGCAAAGATAAAGATTATAAACGATAATCCCAAACAATTATCCAAAAAAGATTATCCTTTTTGGATAATTGCATTCAGTATGTAGTTGTTTATAGATGATTACCTCCCTCGCGCGAACATTATTTATATATAAGATGGAGGGAGGGCCATTTAAAGTCGAAGGGAGGATATTGCAGAGGGGAAGAGAGGACTATTACGACTCCGAAATTCTCTCGAGAATTTCGGGGTTTAGTCCGTCTAAAGTCCTGGTTTGCTACGTCTAAACTTCGGGTTTGGACTATCATTACTATTTTGTAGAACAGTTCTTTTGCGTTTTTGGCCAACACCCACTGAGCAGTTCCTTTAGGAACACTACTTTTTCCGACGCAATGTGCTGAGCGGGAAGGTGGAGTTCGCAGTAGTGCCCTCCGAAGGCGAGCCCGAGTCTGCATGCGGCTCTGAAGCAGACGCTTTCGAAGAGTAAGGTAAACGGACGACCCATCTATGGTTGTGCCCAGGAGGATCGCCCTCGTTATGCCTCGTTTGTGGCCACCACGAACAATCATCATCCTCTGACGGATGCCACAGGTAGTCGTCGTTACATCTGCCTGACGATTCCTGAGGGTATGTTCATCGACAACACGGGCGAGATTGCATTGCTGAGGTGCTGGAGAGTTGTATCCGCAAGCCCAAGGATGGAGAACAGTGTCAGAAGCTGAAGAGTGGTGAGATTCTGAAATACCTGCCTACGGGCGTCCGTGTGATTCCTCAGGGCGAATATGTGGCCGAGAGCCTCAAAGACTATCTTGAGCGTCATCCGCAGATAGAGCAGCGCTGCAACAAAAATGGTGAGGCACACTACCTCACCACCGAAAACCCCGACAAATTCAAGGAACAAGCCCAAATCTTCCTCCACGAATCCATCGAGGTCGAGAACATCACCCTCGGATAAACTACATTCTGAGAGAATAGATTAAAAATGGCTTAAGCCGTCACCATGGCAGTTAAATGGTTGGAGGTTAGGTGTTTAAGTGGTGACGGCTTGCCTTTTGAGCCGTCACCCAGCCGTCACCGAAGAAATCGGGCTGTTTACTAGCTGTTAAGACATAGGAAACACGTTGTTCCCATAGTGGGAATAAGTAGTTCCCAACGTGGGAATAGATTAGTTCCCATGGTGGGAACAAATTGTTCCCAAGGTGGGAACTCAGGGAAAGGACTATCTAAACGATGTGCAAACTAGGTAGTTTTAGATAGATAATCGGTTTGAGGTGACGGCAGGGTGACGGCTCAAAAGGCAAGCCGTCACCACTTAATATGTTGATAGTCAGAAGGAAAAGTGATGAGGTGACGGCTTAAGCCATTTTTAGAGATTTCTCTCATGAAGAATTTGCTTGCACATTTCTTATGCCGTCATTCACTTTTTTTTCGATAAACTCAAATTAATTTGGTTTTTCGCTCACTTATTCGTATCTTTGCAGCCGTATTATATATAATAAGGTGAAAATGAAGATTCAGATTATCAACGGACCGAACCTCAACCTGCTGGGGCAGCGCGAGCCGGGCATCTATGGCACAGAGTCGTTTGACAACTATCTGCCAGAGTTACGTAAGCGGTTTCCCGAGCTGCAGATAGATTACTATCAGAGCAACGTGGAGGGCGAGCTGATCAACAAGATGCAGGAGACGGGCTTCTTTGGCGGCTACGACGGCATCGTGCTCAACGCAGGGGCTTATACCCACACCAGCGTGGCCCTGCACGACTGCATCAGGAGTCTGAAGTGCCCCGTCGTCGAGGTACATATCTCGAACGTACACCAGCGCGAGGAGTTCCGTCATAAGTCGCTGATCTCGGCT
>Ga0247608_10002893_pt1 | contig 20687 bp, 15 predicted proteins | sample 176DNAGHGlowgp2_FD_193490 | JGI IMG/M metagenome (GOLD analysis project Ga0247608, IMG submission 193490) | Sheep rumen microbial communities from Palmerston North, Manawatu-Wanganui, New Zealand - 1766 DNA GHGlow gp2 | ecosystem: Host-associated > Mammals > Digestive system > Stomach > Rumen ...
GGAAAGTGCTTATTACGATCAGGCCAATTCCTCGTTCCATATCAAGGTGCTGGCCCTCTGTCCGGTGATGATGCGCAGTGATGACTTTATCATTAGCGATGATCCCAATAGTCAAGGCACTGCCTATCCCTTGTTTTGGGTGAAGTATAGTGACTTGGAACCCTACCTGAACCGTCAGTCAGTGATGACCAGTAGCCTGAACAATGCCGCAACCATGTCGATGGATGATTTCTTTACCACCAATCAGTATCGTGGAAAGATTTATAAGACGACCAACCGACTCGGCAAGACGTTGGCTCAGATTTGTGACGGAGATACCGCCAAGTTGTCGGCAGAGCAGAAACGGATCGAGGCTGAGTTGGAGGCATTCCGCAAGAATATCTTTGGTGACCCTCAGCGTAAGGATTCTCTTGACAGTATTGCCAATGCGAATCCTCAGAACGTGAAGGCAGCTCAGAAGGCCAAGGCGAAAATGGCCAAGAAGACGGGCAGGCGTTCGTCTGTCGGCAAATCGAAAAGCAGTGGCGGCAATGCCTCTCCAAGCAATAGCGCTGCTCGCGTCAGCGTGCGCAGACAAAGGCATTAAGATCATAAGCGAGTAAAAAACTCAAATAAATTTGGTTCTTTACTCGCTTATTTGTATCTTTGCAACGTCTTACTTTTAAAGATTAAAATTATGAAGAGAGTATTAGCACTAGTGGTCCTGGCCTTAACGGTGGCAGTGTCTGTGCAAGCACAGGGGATTAAGTTCGGGGTGAAGGGTGGTCTTGACATCCAGAACATGAAGTTTAACGAGAGTGTATTTAATACAGAGAACAAGGTTGGCTGGTTCATTGGCCCGACCTTACAGGTCTCGTTGCCTATTGGTGGATTGGGCGTTGATATTTCTGGCTTCTATGACCAGAAGACAACGGATATCAATGGACAGTCAGTCAAGCAGAAGAGCATCCTTGTTCCTGTGAATGCCCGCCTGAAGTTTGGCCTTGGCAGCACGGCTGGTCTGTATGTCGCTGCTGGCCCACAGTTTGCCTTCAACGTGGGTGATAAGGATTTTAAACTGAACAAGGAGGGAAAAGAGTTGGCCGAGAGCACTTTCCAGTTGAAGAAATCTTCCTTTAGCATCAATCTTGGCGCAGGTGTCTATCTGTCTAAGCATCTGGAGGTGGGCTTTGCCTATAACATCGCTTTAGGCTCCACTGCTGATGCATCATGGAAGGCTGCTACCGATGCTGCCCTGCATAATGATGACACAAAACCAAAGTCCTGGCAGATCTCCGCAGCATACTTGTTCTAACCGACATCTCTTGTTAGTCGACATTATCCTGCCAGTACCGCTCGACGGTGTCTTCACCTATTCCGTTCCAATGACATTGGCGGAACAGGTGAAGATTGGTGTTCGTGTGCTGGTGCCTTTTGGGCGCAACAAGACCTATGTGGGCATTGTCGCCAAGACGCACAAAGGGCCGCCTCCCACCGGATTCCAAATCAAGGACATCCTTCAGGTCCTTGATGCCTCACCGATATTGCTTGATGCCCAACTGACCCTCTGGCAGTGGATTGCTGACTATTATATGTCCCCTCTCGGGGAGGTCTATAAGGCAGCCCTTCCCTCTGGCCTGAAAGCAGAAGACGGATACAGGCCCAAGACAGAGACCTTTATCCGCCTGACGTCTCAGTTCCATAGCGAACAGAGTCTCCATATCGCACTCAATATGCTGCAGCGGGCTCCCAAACAGCAGGCGGCTCTCATCGACTATCTGGCCCTTTCCGGTGCCGATGAGCATACCGGGACGGAGATGGTGGCCATCACCCGGGATGAACTGCTGAATCAGGGACATACCTTGCAGACGGTGTCGGCACTTGTCAAGCGGGGCCTCCTGGAAACCTATGAGCAGGAGGTGGGACGCCTGAATCATGGTGGTGAGGCGCATCTCGACAAGATCCAGCCGTTGAGCGAGATTCAGCAGGATGCCTATAACCAGATACAGTTTTCCTTCCTTAAAAAGAATGTCACCCTCCTGCATGGCGTGACCTCCAGCGGTAAGACAGAAATCTATATCCACCTCATACGTCAGGCGCTGGAGCGTAAACAGCAAGTGCTCTATCTGCTGCCCGAGATAGCCTTGACCGTACAGATCATGGAACGCCTGCAACGTGTCTTCGGCGATCGGCTGGGCATCTATCATTCCAAATATTCCGATGCCGAACGTGTTGAGATCTGGCAGAAACAACTGTCTGGCCATCCCTACGATGTGATACTTGGCGCGCGTAGTGCCGTCTTCCTGCCTTTTCAGCAGTTAGGTTTGGTGATAATCGATGAGGAACACGAAACCAGCTACAAGCAGCAAGACCCCATGCCCCGCTATCACGCCCGTAGCGCAGCCATCATGTTGGCACAGATGCAAAAGGCGAAAGTGCTGCTTGGTACGGCCACACCCTCATTGGAGACTTATCATAATGCCAAGACGGGTAAATATGGTCTGGTGGAATTGTTTCAGCGTTATAAGGGCATAGAACTGCCGGAGATACTGGTGGTGGATATCAAGGATCTTCAGCATCGGAAGATGATGAATGGCCCCTTCTCGCCGTTGCTGCTGCAAAAAGTGCGTGAGGCTCTGGAACGGGGTGAACAGGCGATTCTTTTCCAGAACCGCCGGGGCTATGCGCCTATGATCGAATGTAAGCAGTGTGGATGGGTGCCGCATTGCCAGCACTGCGACGTCTCGCTGACTCTCCACCGTCATCTGAACCAACTCACGTGCCATTATTGCGGCAATACCTATCAGGTGCCAACGGAGTGTCCCAACTGTGGTTGTACCCAGTTGCAGACACGGGGCTATGGCACGGAGAAGATAGAGGCCGAGGTGCATGACATCTTCCCCGAAGCCCGTATCGCCCGGATGGACCTCGATACCACGCGCAGTCGTCAGGCCTATGAGCGTATCATCAACGATTTCTCTGCAGGCCGCACGAATCTGCTCATCGGTACGCAGATGATCAGCAAGGGACTGGACTTTGATAAGGTCTCTGTGGTGGGCATTCTCAATGCCGACACTATGTTGAACTATCCTGATTTCCGTGCCTACGAACAGGCGTATATGATGATGGCTCAGGTCAGTGGTCGCGCAGGCCGTAAGGGCAAGCGCGGGTTGGTCATCCTTCAGACCAAAAGCCCTACTTTACCTTTGATTGGGCAGGTGGTCCGCAATGATTATGCGGCATTCTATCGCGGGTTGATAGCCGAGCGGCAGCAGTTCCGCTATCCGCCTTATTACCGCCTCGTCTATGTCTATCTGAAGCATCGCCAAGATGCTGTCGTCGCGGCAGCGGGTACGGAGATGGGGGCTTTGCTGCGCCAGTGGTTCTCGGGTCGTGTCCTGGGTCCTGACAAGCCTGGCGTCTCAAAGGTCAAGTCGCTTTCCATCCGAAAGATTGTGCTGAAGTTTGAACTCACACTCAACATGGCCGAAGTCCGCAGATACCTCGCTCTTGCCCAACAACAGATGCTGCAAGACAAGCGCTATAGCACTCTGCAGATTTATTACGATGTCGATCCGTTATAATTGGTCAGGACAATGTGTAAATTGTATCGAAACATCCCCGCTCAGCCTGAGCGGGGATGTTTGTTTATTCTTGGCTTAGAAACTCAGTTCGCAACCGATGCCAATCACGCGGTTGCTACGGGTGAAACTGTCGCTCACACCTGCAGTGGGATAATCCTTGCGGTCGTAATCTCCGTAGTTGGTTTGGAAATAGGCAGCTTTCAGGGTGATCTGGTCGGTAGCCTTGTAGTTGAAGCCGAAACCGACGCTGCTGGAGTTGACCACAAACGACATGTCGTTCATATAACTATCGGTGAGCTGGTAACGTGTGAACTGGCCTCCGGCAGAAATGGTCAGGCGGTCAGTTACATCCCATTCTGCACCACCAAGAAACTCATTAGTGCCACCATCAAGCAGGTCCTGTGTATTACCATACCAACGTGCTTTGGTATCATAGAAATGATGATAGCCGAGATTCAGGCGTACTTCGTCGACAGGACTCCACATGGCACCGACAGAGAGTTGTGCGGGAGAGTCCTCATCGATTTTCTCGCCGTCGCGGAACTTGTTGACGGCGGCAATCTCGCTGGCCTCGTTGACGGTTGACTCGTTCAGCATGCGGATCTGTGTCTTGGCTTCATACTTGGCAGCGATGTTGAAACGGCCGAACTTATAGTCGATTCCGATGACAGGCGCTACACCCACACTCGACTGGTTGCAGAGCAGATTCACACCCTGAGAATATTTCTGCAGGGCATTGAGGCTCTGGCTGGTCCCTTGTAGGGTGGTGGCTGTGCCTTCGAGATAGGTCTTCGTAGCGACTAACTGTTGGTATTCTGGCAGAGCGGTGGCGCCTGCAGCTTCGTACTGTGCCATGCCGGCATTGACCTGTGCCAGATTGTTGTTGACGGTGCTGATGCCTCCGTCGACCAAGGCTGTTGCCGACTGCATGAAACTGCCGAAATCGACATAGCCACCGGCTGTCTTTACCTGGATATTACTGATCTTAGCCTTGTAGGTGGCGGTGCCGTAAAGCACACGCAGACCACCATAGACCGAGAGGTTGGGCAGGACTTTATAAGCAGCGCCAAGTTGGAAACCAAAATAATATTGGCGTCCCTGCATATAACCATCCATGTCGTAGCCTGTCACACCAGGAGCTTGCTGACCGAGGGCAGTGGCAATCTGGTCCAGTCCGCCTAACTGATGAGCGATGCCACCGACGACACTCTCGAACGACCCCAGACCGTCGGCAAACTCACAGCTGCCACCGCCGCCAGGTACGGAGAAGTTGAACTGTAAGCTCCAGTCACCTTTGTTATAGGCGGCCTGAAGGGAGGGAATGAAGGGAGCATCGGCCACACCTTCGAACTGTTTGGTAGTCTGTCCCTGGTTCTTACGACCTAAGGCGAATACGGGATTAGTGCTGGTGATGGTACGAGTTTGATGGGCATACTGCCAGTTGAATCCCAGATGGAATCCTTCCGGTAAGAAGGCCACGCCAGCGGGGTTGCTATACACACCGTCGAGGCCGATAGCGGCATCGCGGGCAGGATTACGTAAGAAGTCGATACTCTGATTGGTGTTGGTTAAGATTCCACCTGCGTTGGCGGTCATTGCTGATGCTAGCATCACGCCGGTCATCATTCCTTTAATTGTGTTCATATTCCTAAAACAATCTTTAATAAACGGCTGCAAAGGTAGCCAGATTGTTCCAAAGATCATTGTTTGCGCGCACAAAGTTAACGAATATTAACGAAAATTGCACACAGATATGCACAGATGTGCAATTTTGTGCAAGGTTTTGGGCAGAAGAACATGAGAACAAATTTCTTCTATTATAAGAACTTAAAATCATAAAAGAGGTATAATTTTTTTATTTAAAAAATTATGTTCTTCTGTTTAAAAACTCTGTTCGTCTATTATTCTGTCTTTAGAAGGTTACTCCGTCTTTTTTAGTTCGGGGTAGGAGATACGTGTATGGTAGATGGTCTTCAGCTTTTCGATGAGGACGGTCTTGGCATAGGCGATATCGCGGAACGTGATGGGACACTCCTTGAAATAACCCTCTTCCACTTGAGTGTCGATGAGTCGGTTCACAAGTTCGCGGATGCTCTTCTCCGTATAATCAGGTAGCGATCGTGAGGCGGCTTCCACCGAATCGGCCATCATCAGAATGGCTTGCTCCTTAGTGAAGGGATTGGGACCTGGATAGGTGAACAGGAGGTCGTCAACCGACTCTTCAGGGAAAGCATTCTTCTGCTTGACATAGAAATACTTGGCCTTTCCGAGACCATGATGGGTGGTGATAAAATCTTTGATGACATCGGGCAGGTTATATTTCTCCGCTAACTTGAGACCTTCGGTGACGTGGCTGATTATCATCTGGGCACTGTCGACAAAAGTCATACTCTCATGAGGATTGACACCCGACTGGTTCTCTGTGAAGTAGATGGGATTCTGAATCTTTCCGATGTCATGGTAATAGGCACCGGTGCGTACGAGCTGACTCTTGGCGCCAATTTTGTTGGCAATCTCTGCTGCCAGATTGCCCACCTGTATAGAATGCTGGAAAGTGCCGGGAGCCACTTCACTCATCTTACGGAGAATCTCTTTGTTCATGTCTGACAGTTCGATGAGAGTGATGTTTGAAGTGAAGCCAAAGGCCTTCTCAATGAGGTAAAGCAACGGGTAGGAGCAGAACAGAAAGATACCATTGACAACCAGATAGTTGTATTCGTTGATATTGATTTTTGTGATGGTGTCGTTCTGTATCCAGTCGAGTGCGAGGTTGGTCAGCGAGGCTGCCAGAGTAACTAGTACGGCAGCCCAGAACAGTTGTGAACGGCTGGACAGTTCCCTCAGTGCGAAGATGGCTACGATACCGGCAACAATTTCCACCGCCACGAATTCCAGCGGATGTTGCAGTGCACTTGCACAGATCAGGATCATGACGACATGCGTCATAAAGGCCGTGCGCGAGTCCATAAACACTCGAATGAAGATGGGAACCATCACAAACGGAATGATATAGACATGCAGGGCATTGTTGGCAACCAAGACTGATGATAGAACCGTAAAAAGGATGAGCAGTGAATAAAGCATGGCAATAGACCTGATTTTCTCAAAATAGTCCTTGCGGAAAAGGGTCAGGTAGATGGTCAGGCAGATCACAAGAATGGAGACGTATATGATCTGTCCCATGATGGTCACGCTAATCTGCTGGTTGGACTTATTGCGACGCTCCAACTCTTTTTGATAGGATACGAGAATGTTGTAGGTCTTGTTGTCCACTATGTCGCCTCGGTCAATGATGGTCTGTCCGCGCTGGGCAATACCGCTGGCCAAAGGGATGCTATTGGTCAGATCGCTGAGACTCGCTTCGCTGCGCTCCTTGTCATAGCTCAGGTTGGGAGCGATATAGTCGTTCAGATTGCACTTCTGCAAAATCTCCCGATGGCTGTCTAACTCAGGGTCGAGGAAGAGTTGCTCGTAGGCCGAGACTGTCGAATAGATTTTATTGATTTTCACACTGACTGCAGTTTTGCCACTGACAACCCTAATCATCCGGGTGGTATCTTTATTGACGGAAGCGTAATCGGTGGTACTCATGACACCATGATGATAGATGGCGTGAAGCCTGTTGGCGATGATGCTGATATAATCGCTCGAAACACCAGGAATACCTTGGTTGTAATCTTTCGCAAATTGTCGGATCTGTGTGGTCTCCGTTTCTTTATTCAGATTGAAATAGGGTTCGTATTGCCTCAACAGACTGTCGCGTTCTTCCTTGACGGCCTCGTCAGTCTTCAGGATAGGGAAATCAAAGGGTGCCCGCAGGTCGGCATAGATCCAGGGCTTTCCTTTTTCAATTTTGAAAGAACTGTCAGTATCACTGGGAAGAAACCAGACGATAATGCCAACGGTAAAAATGATAAGTCCGAGACGAATCAGGAAGTCATGCCAAGTGATGTCTGTTTTTAGATTGAAATTGTTCATGACAATATATTTTTGCTGCAAAGATATTAATATTTTTAGACATAAGTACATAAGAACATGTTTTTTTATGTTTCTTTTGTTCTTCTGTCTGAAAAAAAAGTAGTACCTTTGCAGCAAAATTCAAAAAAGCATGTCAGAAAGAAGAGTCAGAGTGCGTTTTGCACCGAGTCCTACGGGTGCCTTGCACATCGGTGGTGTGCGTACTGCCTTGTATAATTACCTGTTTGCTCGCCAGCATCATGGCGACCTTGTTTTCCGTATAGAAGATACCGATTCCACACGTTTCGTGCCGGGGGCAGAAGAATATATCATCGAATCTTTTAAATGGCTAGGCATCCAGTTCGACGAGGGCGTCAGTTTTGGAGGCGACAAAGGTCCCTACCGTCAGAGCGAGCGTCGTGAGATTTACAAGAAGTATGTTCAGCAGCTGCTAGATGTTGGCAAGGCCTATATCGCCTTTGATACCCCCCAGGAACTGGAGGCAAAGCGTGCAGAGATTCAGAACTTCCAGTACGATTGTCATACGCGCAGTCAAATGCGTAATTCGTTGACCTTGCCAGAGGATGAGGTGAAACAACTGATGGCCGATGGTGTGCAGTATGTGGTTCGTTTCAAGATTGAGGCCGGTCAGGAAGTGTTGGTGAATGATCTTATCCGTGGCGAGGTGTGCGTGAAGAGTGATATCCTCGATGATAAGGTGCTCTTCAAGAGTGCCGACCAACTGCCTACCTATCATCTGGCCAATATCGTCGACGACCATCTGATGGAGATCTCCCACGTTATCCGTGGCGAGGAGTGGTTGCCTAGTGCCCCGCTTCATGTGTTGCTTTACCAGGCCTTTGGATGGGAGGATTCCATGCCGCAGTTTGCCCATCTGCCATTGCTGTTGAAGCCCGATGGCAAAGGTAAGCTCTCGAAGCGCGACGGTGATCGTCTGGGTTTCCCCGTGTTCCCGTTGGAGTGGAAAGATCCGAAGACCGGCGAGACTTCACGTGGCTATCGTGAGGATGGCTATTTCCCCGAGGCCGTGATCAACTTCCTCGCACTGTTAGGATGGAATCCTGGAACGGAGCAGGAACTGTTCACCCTCGACGAACTCGTTCCGATCTTTGATATCTCGAAATGCTCGAAGGCCGGTGCGAAGTTCGCTTATGACAAGGGTATCTGGTTTAACCATGAGTATATCCTGAAGAAGTCGGCAGAGGAGATTGCCGCTATGTTCTTTCCCATCGTGAAAGAACACTGTCCTGAGGAAACCTTGGCGCGTGTGACGGCTGTGACGGCGATGATGAAAGACCGTGTCAGCTTCGTCAAGGAGTTGTGGCCGCTCTGTTCATTCTTCTTCGAGGCCCCGACAGAATACGATGAGAAGACAGCGAAGAAGCGTTGGAAGGAAGATTCGGCACAGGTGATGACCGAGTTGATCGGTGTGCTGGAAGGTATTGAAGACTTCTCGCTTGAGAATCAGGAACAGATTGTTCATGCTTGGGTGGAACAGAAAGAATATAAGCTTGGCAATGTGATGAATGCCTGGCGTCTGGCACTCGTTGGTGAGGGCAAGGGGCCTGGAATGTTTGATATCTCTGCCTTCCTAGGTAAAGAAGAAACGATCAGAAGAACAAAACGTGCGATAGAAGTTCTCGGCTGATGATTTATAATTTAATCATATACGTCTATCTGATCGGAGTGGCTGTCTACAGCCGTTTTAACGAAAAGGTGCGGAAAATGTGGCGCGGTGAGCGCAACGCCTTTCGTGTCCTCAAAGAGAAGGTAGACCCGGATGCCCAGTATGTATGGTTCCATGCCGCATCTCTGGGAGAATTCGAACAAGGCCGTCCCTTGATGGAACAGCTACGAAAGGATCATCCGGAATATAAGATTCTGCTGACATTCTTCTCGCCCTCAGGTTATGAGGTGCGTAAGAATTATGAAGGGGCTGATATCATCTGCTATTTGCCGTTGGACACCATCACCAACGCCCGACGCTTCCTTAGGCTGGTACGTCCTGTAATGGCCTTCTTCATCAAGTATGAGTTCTGGTATAATTATCTGCATATCCTGAGGCATCGGAATATACCAGTCTATAGTGTTTCGAGCATCTTTCGTCCTGATCAGGTTTTTTTTAAATGGTATGGTCGGCAGTATGGACGTGTGCTGAATTGCTTTACACATTTCTTCGTACAGAACGAAATCAGTAAGGAACTGCTTGGGAAGATTGGTATTACCAACGTGTCTATTGTGGGTGACACCCGTTTTGATCGGGTTTTACAGATCAAAGAGGACTCTAAACAACTGCCTCTTGTCGAGGCATTCAGGCAGGATGCTAAAGTGTTTGTGGCTGGTTCCTCATGGCTGCCGGATGAGGAGATTTTTATCAAGTATTTTAATGAGCATAAGGATTGGAAAATGATTGTCGCCCCTCATGTGATAGGCGAGGATCATCTTAAACAGATAGAGAGACTGCTCGAAGGACGAAAGGTCGTCAGATACTCTTCGCAGGATGGTCAGAATTGTCAGAATCGTCTGGCTGGTGCCGACGCCTTGATTATTGATTGTTTCGGTCTGCTGTCAAGCATCTATCATTATGGCGATGTGGCCTATGTCGGCGGAGGTTTTGGTGTGGGCATCCACAACCTTCTCGAGGCTGCCGTTTGGGAGATACCCGTTTTCTTCGGGCCAAATAATGAGCGGTTCCAGGAAGCGCAGGCTCTCAAGATGGGTGGTGGCTTCGAGATTAATAGCTACGAGGATTTTGAGAAGCAGATGAACCGCTTCGTAGCAGATGGGAGCTACCTGAAAGCACAAGGTCAGTTAGCCGGACAATATGTCAAGGGAAAGGCTGGGGCTACTTCGCAGATACTATCTTCAGTCTGCTGACACCCTGATAACTGACGATTTCCTTCTTTTCCAGATATTTCATGATGATATCGCTGGTCTCCAGGTTCAGTGTGTGAGCTACCCCTTTGGGAACCTCACTTGTAGCGGGGATATAACTGTTGGTCACAACCTTGTATTTCTTCTTCATATTCAATTTCTTGCCATCGAGCGTCATCAGCCTGATGCTGTTGATCTTTTCCGGGAAATCTTTCTCAAGGGTAATCTCACACATCATACCGCCAACATAAGGGAAGCTGTGAAGTGTGTTATGGCTGTAAGATAACATCATACGGGCAATCTCGTCGCCTGTCAATGTCAGTACGACAGCATGATTGTCGAAGGGGTCCATCTCCAGAACGTTTCGCACGGTGATATCGCCTTGGGGGAGGGTGTCAATACGTACACCACCGGGATTCTCTATGGCAATTTCCGATCCAGTCTCTGCCATAAAGGCATCACAAATCATACAACCAATCTCCTCACGGGTCTCAAAGGGGGTGTCGGCGATGGCCAATATTTTTCGCAAGGTGGGATTGTCATTGTAGAAACGGATCATCTCCTCTACCACTTTCACGGTTTTGGGGTATTTCCTGACATCGATGTATTCGGCCTTCTTGTTAACCACCTTTCCCTCCTCTACGGTGAGGGTGATATAGGTGACACGGTGCAGTTTATTCCTATTCTGGGTAATCAGCACGCCGTTCTTCACCTCGTCTCCCTTCAACTGCGTATGGGTATGGCCGCCGATAATAAGGTCGAGCCAGGTAAACTGCTCTGCTATTTTGATGTCGTCGGGATAACCTAGATGCGATAGGAGGATGGTGGCATCACATTGCTTGCTGAGCCATTCGTACTGTGGCAATATTTCCTCAGCAGGTTTGAAACTGATGCCCTCCAGATTGTCTGGATGGGTGCTGGGAATCCCACTTGGGCTGAGTTGGATACAGCCGATCACCCCAACTTTCAGACCTTCCACATCGAATACCTGATAGGGCACAAGCTTGATGCCAGAAGAGTCACAGGGGAAGGCATTGGCACAGATATATCTGAAGTTTGATAAGCCTATCAGTCCCTTCAGTGAATGTACGTCAAACTCATGGTTGCCTAAGGCAGAACCATTGAATCCAACTTGGTTCATCAAGGCTACCATAGGGTAGGCCGGAAGTATGTATTTGTCGTTGATGGGATTGCCGGTGCGGTTGTCGCCTGCCGAGAAGATCAGTAGCGAGGGGTCAATGGTACGCAGACTGTCTGCCAAAGCAGCTAACTGCGGAAAGACCTCAATCTGGGCATGCATATCGTTGGCAGCGAGAATGTGAATCTCCTTCTTTTCAGCATAGACTGAAACGGCAAGCATCAAAGCCAGCCACATCAAAGACAACTTTTTCATCGTTTGATTTGCGTTAAAATTACTCATCAGGCTGCAAAATTACAAAAAAAACATGAACAAAGGATGATGAACACTAAACTTTTTCGTAACTTTGCCGTCCAATTAGAGAGTTTTATAATAATAAGGTATAAGAAAATGAAGAAGTACTTAGTTGTCTTAGTTGCTGCTTTAGCCCTGATGAGTGCAGGAAAACAGGATAGTGCCATTACCAAGGAAAATGGTTCTGTTATTGTCAATACCACCACTATTGCCAAGGATGTGGAAGGCTATAATGGCCCCGTGCCGGTGAAGATCTACATCAAGAAGAATAAGATAGAGAAAATCGAGTTGCTTAAAAACCAGGAGACGCCTAAGTATTTGGCACGAGTCAAGAAGGCCATGCTGAATGCGTGGGACGGCCTGACCATCAAGGCAGCCAAGGCTAAGAATGTGGATGGTGTCACTGGTGCTACCTTTACATCGGAAGCCCTTCTTGAGAATGTGAAGAAGGGACTTGATTATTACGAGAAGAATAAATAAAGATCTCGATGCTGTTAATGATATTCTGCCAGAGAATATAACAGCCCGGCCCCACCGACGATAAGGGATTCAAGTAAGTAGTAGATAGCCAGATGGCAAAAGCGGTGTTTTTTTGACCAAGGGCCTGACCCGCTTCCTGCGTATGATTGAAGTAGTGTCCGACAAAACGGCCCACTGCAAACTGTACCACACACATCAGAAGTCCAATAAAGGCAATCGCCATCAATAGGGTAATCGTTGTCTTGGCGTTGACGATGTTTTTTACCGTTGTCCCCGTTACAATCATTAGCGAACAGGCCCAAAGATAATAACTCAGGTCTTTCACGCTAATGATTATTTTTTGTAGACGGTGCATGTAGTGCTTCACGATATAAGCTAGGAACATGGGCAGGATCAACACGATAAACACCTCATGCAGTATCTTGATAAAGGCTGCCCAGAAGGAGATGTCGGCAGATTTCTCTATCATCGGGAAACAGACCGGTACCAATAGCACGGTGATGAAGTTTGACAGGAAGGTATAGGTGGTCATCTGTTCCAACGACCCGCCGAGTTTCTGGGTAACGACGGCCGCAGCTGTCGCACAGGGACAGATCACACACATCAGAATCGCTTCCATCAGGATGAGGCTGTCGCCCATCATGCGGAAGCCTAGGATCAGTCCCATTAGCGCCCCAATGAACAACAATTGGAACACGCCCGTCCAGAAATGCCAACCTACGGGGCGTAGTTTCCGAAAGTCAACCTTACAGAAAGTAACGAAAAGCACCAGGAACATGAATAGTGGTAGGATGGTCTCGAAGATGGGACCGAAGAACCGTGCAGCACCATCCAACGACGGAGTGAAACCGAAAATGAGATAGGCGATGGCTCCAATGCCCATCGCCATCGGCAATGTCCAATCCTTAATAACTCTAATGATCCCCTTACTCCTTCTCTCCTTCACTCTTACTTATCCTGTGCTTTTTCCATCCTTTATTCATTATCTTCTTCCAAATAGAATTTCGAATAGACCACGTAATGCTTGGCATTATCCGTTTGTCCAGGACGTACGGGTTTGATATACTTAGCCGGAACACCGCCCCAGATTTCCCCGGCAGGAATCTTTGTGTTCTGCAACACTAAAGCGCCAGCAGCTACAATAGAGCCTTCGCCCACCTCACAGCCGTCGAGCAACGTCGATCCCATGCCAATCAAGGCATTGTCGTGGATGGTACAGGCATGAACGGTCACATTGTGTCCGATGGTCACGAAATTGCCAATATGGGTGGGGCCCGTCTCGTGAGTCACATGCACGCAAGAGCCGTCTTGGATGTTCGTGCAGTTACCGATGGTGATGGGCGCCACGTCGCCGCGAACGACGGCGTTGAACCATACCGAGCATTCGTCGCCCATGGTCACATCGCCGACTATCGTTGCATTCTCACTGAAATAACAGTCTTGCCCCCACTTGGGAGAAAGACCGCGGTAAGATTTTATAAGTGCCATAATTATTAGTTTATAGCTTAAAGTTTATAGTTTATAGATGATCACCTTGCAAGCCATTCTGACTATAGTAATCAACTATAAACTATAAACAGTAAACTATCAACAAAAAATCAGAGGTTCGGATTAATCTTGTTCCACTCAGAGATAGGAGGAACGATGTTGAGTGTCACCAGTTCGTCGCGCATCTTGCAGAGGTGCTCGTAGCTCTGGTCGAGCTTGGCATTCTCCTCTGGCGTGCCCTGAGGAACCTCGAACTTGGCACCCTCGGCAGTCATGGTGGTCTTCATGGCCATCATGATATGATCGTACTTGTCGGTCTTTACATATGTTCCGACAGGGAAACGGAAGGGCTCGCCACCCATGGCGGCACGAATCATCTCAACCGAGAGATAAGCGGGGCTCTGGAAAGAACTGCGTCCGCGGAGTTCAATAATCTTGGCGCCACCCTTGGTCACATCGACCTTCATCTGCTCCCACTCCTCAGCGGGGAACTCTGCAGTACCAATGATGTCGGTCAGCTTGCGACCAGCGATCTCTACATGGCTTCCGAATACAGCCATCTGCTCACCGTGGCCACCGTAAGTTGCACAACCAGTGATCTGGTTTTGCATCACACCAAACTTCTTGGCGAGGGCACTCTGCAAACGAGTGGTGTCAAGGCCGGCAAGTGTCGTCACCTGACCCGGCTTCAAGCCAGAGTATAGCAGGGTAACCAGACCAGTCAGGTCGGCGGGGTTGAAGATGATGACTACGTGCTTCACATCAGGACAGAACTTCTTGATGTTCTGGCCAAGTTCCTCGGCAATCTTACAGTTGCCGGCGAGCAGATCTTCACGGGTCATACCTGCCTTGCGTGGAGCACCACCTGAGGAGATGATGTACTTGGCGTTCTTGAATGCCTCCTCTGCATCAGTAGTCGCTACAATATTCACATCGTCGAAACCACTCTGACGCATCTCCTCAGCTACTCCCTCGGGAGAGAATACATCATACAGACAGATTTCACTTGTCAGACCCATCATCAGTGCGGTCTGTGCCATGTTTGAACCAATCATACCGGCAGCGCCGACGATGGTCAATTTCTCATTTGTTAAAGTTGCCATAATACGTATGTTTATTTGTTTGATATATCAAAAGTGGTGCAAAGATACGCAAAAAAAACCATAGCATCAACAGATTAACAGAGATTAAGATTTCTCGTTGCTGCTTTGCAATATATAAGTAGCAAAATAATCAAAATCACTTCATCTGAGATAATTCGTAGTATTTTACTTGCAGGAATTAAGAAAAAATAGTATCTTTGCAGTCGCTTATACAACTTATTAATTACCAGTGTATGAAACGAGTTCTTACCATTATGATTTTTGTATCCATGACTATGGTGTCATGGGCACAGAGTGTGAATGCTCTTGACCAGGTCAAGGCAAATCCGAAAAGGGCCTACGGCACAGATTTCCCTTATTCATTCGACGTGCCTGCCCTGACCAAGGCCCCAAAAGGTTATACACCGTTCTATATCAGTCACTATTCCCGTCATGGCTCACGCTATTATTGGAACGAGATGCTCTACCCGCAGTTGGATACTCTATTAGTAACCGCCCACCGCAGACATCAACTCACTCCCGAAGGAGAGCGTTTCTATGAGCGTTTTTCAGCTTGCAAAGACGAATTGAAGACGGGTGTGAGCGAGCTCTCCAACCTTGGTTGGGAACAGCATCAGCGCATTGCCCGTATCATGTATAATAACTTCCCCGAAGTGTTCAAGAATGGCGGCAACGTGCTGGCCATCTCCTCGCTCTCTGGCCGTTGCGTGCTCAGTATGTCGGCTTTCTGCCAGGAACTGGTGCAGTGCAATCCCAAGATTGAGATTCGTGAACAGTCTTCACGCTTTACCCTCGATGGTGTTGTGCCTACAGACCGACAGAACCCCGTAAAACATAAGTTCCCCAGAGCCAAGGCCCGTTTTGAGAACCATCGCGACTTGTTCCACTACGAGGATAAACTTGACAGCCTTATCATTGCCCGTACTTTTACCAGTACCGATAGCCTGCCTGGACGTGTAAGCCGTATACCAGAGAATCTTATCAATCTGTATACCTCACTCCCCAGCATCGATCACGAGGGTATGATGGGCAATATTATCACCGATCAGGAGATAGCCGCCCGTTGGGAGTCGTCGAACCTTGGGTCCTATTCGTGGGTGTTTACACCAAAGTATGACATGATTCCCATCCTGCAGGATATTCTCAAGAAGGCTGATGCCGTGATCAATGGCAGCAGTGATCATATTGCCGATCTGCGTTTCGGTCATGACACCTGCCTCGGACCGCTGACGGTGCTGATGGGGCTCAACGGTGCTGATGCCGATCCAGAAGATCCTAATGAGGTAAAGAATGTCTACCAGAACTGGCAGACTGGTAAGGCTTCAAATATCCAGCTGGTGTTCTATCGCGGTAAGAAAGGGCCAGATGATATTCTTGTGAAGTGTCTCCTTAACGGTGCTGAGGCTACGCTCCCTGTGCCTACAGACAGCTTCCCCTACTATCCGTGGTCTGCCTTCCGTCAGGTGTATACCGATCGCTGCAAGGTCGACAATTAGACTTCAAATACGTTATGGCCAATTCAGACATAGTAAATCGGCGTTTGCAAGACTTGCGTGAGGTGATGCAGCGGGAACATCTCGCAGCCTTTATCTTTCCAAGTACGGATCCCCATCAGAGTGAATATGTGGCTGATTATTGGAAGGGGCGCGAGTTTATCTCCGGTTTCGATGGGTCGGCAGGTACGGCCGTTGTGACGATGACTTCTGCTGCCATGTGGACGGACTCCCGGTATTTCTTGGCAGCAGAAGAACAATTGAAGGGAACGGCCTATCAGCTGATGAAACTGAAGATAGAGGGAACGCCAACTATCGCCGAGTGGATTGGTTGTGAGTGCGGTGCCGGTGCCGAGGTTGGCATCGATGGCTGGTGCAGTTCTGCAAATGAGGTGAAGGCCTTGGTTGCTGACCTTCGCAAGCAGGGAGGCATCACTCTTCGTACCAACCTTGATCCGCTCAAGCTGATTTGGCGGAGTCGTCCGGCTATTCCAGAGAATCCGGTAGTGATCCATCCGCTAGACTATGCTGGTGAGAGTTGTCATGAGAAGATAGCTCGCATTCGCAAGGCTCTGCGTGAGAGACATGCTGATGGCATGTTGATAACAGCCCTTGACGACGTGGCCTGGACGCTGAACCTGCGTGGCTCGGATGTGCACTGCAATCCTGTCTTTATCAGTTATCTGCTTCTTTCGTCGAAGGATGCGACCTTATATATTAATAAGGTGAAGCTTTCCGCAGAAGTGTCCGATTATCTGAAAGCTGAGGGGGTAGGGGTGGCACCTTATGAGGATATCTGTAAGGGTCTGAAAGACTATTTTGAATATAATATCCTGCTCGATCCTGACGAGGTGAACTATACTTTGTATGAAAGTGTCAGACGACAGGATCCAGGTGTCAGGACTTCTACTGAAATAGTAGAGGAAGAGTCGCCTGTGAAGCGGATGAAGACCGTTAAGAACGAAAGGGAAATCGCGGGTTTTAGGTCAGCGATGCTGAAGGATGGCATCGCAATGGTAAAATTTCTGAAATGGTTGTTGGAGAACTCGGAGTCTTCTGGTCTTTCCGAAATTTCCGTTTCTGATAGACTCGAGGCGTTGAGGGCAGAACAGCCACTTTATCAGGGCCTCTCCTTTGATACCATTGCAGGTTATCAGGCACACGGGGCTATTGTGCATTATGAGGCGACGCCAGAGACGGATAGTCTACTAAAGCCAGAGGGCTTTCTGCTGCTGGATAGCGGCGCTCAATATCTCGATGGTACGACGGATATTACCCGAACCATTGCCCTCGGCCCTCTCAATGAGGAGCAGAAGCGCGTCTATACCCTTGTCCTGAAGGGACATATCCAGATAGAACTCTGTAAGTTTCCTTCAGGTGCCAGTGGTACTCAGATTGATATCCTTGCCCGCGAGGCCCTGTGGCGTGAGGGGTTGAACTATCTGCACGGCACAGGTCATGGTGTGGGTGCCTACTTGAATGTGCACGAGGGTCCCCATCAGTTTCGCATGGAATGGAAACCGGCGCCGCTGGTGGCGGGCATGACCATTACCGATGAGCCAGGTGTCTATTTGGCAGGAAAGTTTGGGGTGCGTGTCGAGAATACCCTGCTTATCACACCTTATAAGGATACAGAGTTTGGTCGGTTCCTACAATTTGAACCGCTTACCCTCTGTCCTATTGATAAGTCGCCTATTATCAAGGATCTGTTGCTCCCCGAGGAGATAGAGTGGCTTGACAATTACCACCAGCTTGTATATGACACCCTCGCTCCGTACCTCGATGAAGAAGAGAATGCGTGGCTATATGAGGCATGTTCTCCTATTATGACGAAGAAATGAGAAAGACTACCTGGATATTATTGTTGGCAGGTCTGTTGGTAGCGACTCAGATCGGTGCGCAGAATGAATCACGGCCCGGACGGAAGAAGGTGGCTGTTGTCCTAAGTGGCGGCGGTGCTAAAGGAGTGGCTCACATTGGTGCCTTGAAAGTGATAGAGGAAGCCGGTATTCCCATTGACATTATTGCCGGTACGTCGATGGGAAGTATCGTGGGAGGACTCTATTCTATCGGCTACAGGGCTGATGTGCTCGACTCTATTGTCAGGGCCCAGGACTGGAACACCCTGTTGCTCGACCGTGAGGATTTGAGTATGCAACGTATTGCTGAGCGCGAGAAGCAGAATACCTATATGATATCCACTGGTATCACTTTGAAGAAAAACAAAGGACTGTCGGCTACAGGCGGTATTATCAAGGGCAAGAACCTACACGGTTTGTTTGAGAGACTCACCTCGGGCTATAGTGACTCTATCGACTTCAACACGCTGCCCATTCCCTTTGCCTGTGTGGCAACTGATATGGTGACCTTTACCGAGTATGTGTTCCATAGCGGTGTGCTTCCTCAGGCGATGCGGGCCTCAATGGCCATCCCGGCCGTCTTCACCCCGGTAAGAATCGACGGGAAGGTGCTCGTCGACGGAGGTATGCGCAATAATTATCCCGCTGATGTGGCGCGTGAGATGGGAGCCGACATTATTATTGGTGTGGCCGTGCCCGATGAGGATAAGACAGCCGAGGACTTGGGCTCGACAACGAGTATCTTGAAACGAATCGTCGATTATAATACGAAGAATAAGTATGACGAGAACGTTAAAATCACTGACGTCTATATACCGGTGAACACCCATAGCTACAGTGCAGCAAGTTTTAACTCTGCTGCCATCGACACCCTGATACGTCGTGGCGAGGAGGCGGCAAGGGAACACTGGGACGAACTGTTGGCACTCCGACAGCACATCGGACACTACGCCCCTAAGCCGCAAGCACCCGTCGTGCTCCTGTCGCCTGACTCAGTGGAGATTACGAGCGTGGAGTTTGTCGATGTTACACCGCCCGACGAAAAGTATATCCGTGCTAAGTTCCGTTTGCGCTCGAACGACCGCCTGACTTCCCGCCAGGCTGAGCTTGTGACAACGGCCATGCGGGTAGACCTCTTCTACCGGGAGCCATCGTTCCACCTGACAAAGACTGACGATGGTGTAAAGGCTGTGTTTACGGGTGGTCAGAAGAAAGCCTCTCAGATGAACCTCGGCGTGCGTTTTGATACGGAGGAGATGGTGGCTCTACAGGTGAATGCCGACATTCCCATGCGACGGGCGCTGATGACCGACGTAGATTTGACTCTGCGTCTAGGTATGAGGATTATGGCCCGTCTGGATGTGGCTTTCTATCCCGGACATGTGATGCGCCCGACCCTCTCGTATATCTTCCATCGCGATGAGATAAATATCTATGAGAAAGGTGAGAAGGACTATAATTTTTCCTATAATCAACATGCTGCAGAGTTGGCTGTACTCAACTTTAATGTGCGTAACTTCACCATCACAGGCGGTCTTCGGTGGGACTACTATCACTTCCCCCATGTGTTGAAAGGGCAGGGACGCGAGTCCTCAGGTAAACATTTTGAGGACGACCATTTCTTCAGTTACTACGGGCGGTTGGATTATAACTCTGAGGACGACTGGTATTTCCCCGCCCGTGGATTGAAACTTCATGCGCAGTATGTCTATTATACCGACGACTTTGCCGGTTTGAAAGGTAAGGCAGGTATGCACGATGTGAGTGGTATGTGGCGGAAATCGTTATCCATTGGCGAGCGCTTCACCATTCAGCCGATGTTTTATGGGCGTATGTTGCTTGGTAGCGAACGGCCTGGTATCCTGGGTAACATGATTGGTGGTGAGTGGTTCGGTCACAGGCTAGCTTGGCAGATGCCCTTTGCTGGTGTCAACTATCTCGAACATGTGGATCCCTTCCTCGTGGCTACGCAATTGCAGTTTCAACAGCGCATAGGCAAAAACAATTATGTGTTGCTGAGGACGGCCGCTGCACAACAGGCGGAAAAGTTTGATGACCTGCTTGACCATAGTACTTTGTTGGGTACATCGTTATCGTACTATTATAATACGATGTTCGGCCCGTTGGGCGCGTCTATAGGTTATTCCAACAAGACCAGAGAACCCTATTTCTACATCAATTTAGGCTTTGTGTTCTGATTTTTTGCTTTCACTTTAATAAAAATAGACTAAAAAACTTGGTGGTTTCGCAAAAAAGTAGTAATTTTGCACCCGCTTTTCGTGGCACCTGTGCCCGAAGCGTTGAGTTTAACATAAAATTTTAAAACAAAAAGACAAATGATTATTGTACCAGTAAAAGAAGGCGAGAACATTGAAAAGGCCCTCAAGAAGTTTAAGAGAAAGTTTGATAAGACAGGT